>Ga0209550_10002316_pt1 | contig 18295 bp, 9 predicted proteins | sample LauGreSuBDMM15SN_2_FD_187567 | JGI IMG/M metagenome (GOLD analysis project Ga0209550, IMG submission 187567) | Freshwater lake microbial communities from Lake Michigan, USA - Su13.BD.MM15.SN (SPAdes) (version 5) | ecosystem: Environmental > Aquatic > Freshwater > Lake | place: Lake Michigan, USA...
CTCTCGACGAGCTGCGCATGGTAAAGCCCGTCTCGGCACGCGGCAAACGTGCGATGTCGCGACGGAGGAGGTTTCAGCACGAGCGTCACCCCCCGATCGTGGAGGGGTCGGTTTCAGGACGAGCCAAAAGAGGTCTGTTCCGTTTAGGAAATGGAACTTCAACTTGAACCGAAGGGCGATCCCTGCGCCGACGCGGCGCGACGTTCCGATCGTGCCTGTGTGTGCCCGTAGAAACTCTCGCTCGGCGATCGACTCCAAGGCGAGAGAGTTGTGCATGTGCAGATGACGACGAAAGGCCAGCCAAGCGACGCGCAGGGCGCCAAGGTGGTCGGCGCAGAGCGCCAGAGGCTCCGTTGGCACTCCCGTGTCTTGAACGAGCTGGATGCTTGGTGGCAGTGCGCCGTGCGGTCTTTGCAGCGTCGGTTGCCAGGCCGCACGAACATTGACCGCCAGGAGTACTGCAATGTGCAACTCCTGCTATACCGATGCCTCGTTGATATGAATGAAGATGACTATGACGAGTTGGAAGCCATCCAGACTGCAGAGGACAGTTGGGCACAGGGCAGCTCTGACGGCCAGTTTATGGAGAAGAAGCCGTTCCAGAATGTCCTGTTTGACTGCTGTGGCTCCTACTGCGCAGGGAGAGATCCACAGGAGTATGCAGTTTGGCTGCACGTCGTGCTTGATCACGCTTTAGTTGGTAACCCGCCCTCGCTCCCGGTGGCAACCCCAGTGCTTTCACGGGGTCGCAATCGGGAAGGTGGCCCGTCTACGGTGCTTTCAGGTGGAGAAGGCTCGACAACTTTGATACGTTTCACACCCATCATCCCCAAGAAGACCCGAGCACCCTCGCCGCCACCACTACAGCCGCAGCCACGCGCTGCTGCCACAGCCATCCAGAGCTGCTGGCACGACGGGCGACACACGCGCCCAACGACAGCAAGCTGTGGCCGTGGCCTTTGCAATGAGCCGAGTTGCGCCATTGCGCCGGCTGCGGTGCACGCAGAGATATCACCACCACCTTTCGATTCGCTTCGGCTTGCGAATCGACCGCAGGGCGTGCTTCCTATGGAACAGAAGAGACCTAGGGCGAGGCGGCCACCAGCAATGCTCATCCCATACAAGCACACGAACCAGCCAGCCGCGCCTCGCCAGCCGCTTGACCTCCTCAATTCTTTCTCCGGCATCTCACGGAGCGCAGCACGCGGACAGGCGCCATCGCACGGCCAAGGTGCACGTCCATTCATGCAGGCTCGCCCAACGAGTGCCTTCTCTCAGCGCCAACGCTCAGAGCCGATGCTGATCCTTAGTCCACAATCGTGGACGTTGCCACCGCCCGAACGCCACCAAAAAAGCTCACCCGTGACCCTCGAGTCTTTTCTTTTAGCGAAGCCGCTGCTCCAGCTTGTGCAGAGCGTCGAGCAAGCGGGGCTGGCGATTGCAGGCCCGCAATCGTCGAATCCTGCAGCCGACGAGATATCAGCCGAGCCCTCAGGCCCGTGGTGGGATCGCAGACCGCAGAGCGCTGCGATCAGCAAGCTCATCCTTCACGAGATATCAGTCACGGAGCATTTCCGACGAAGCGTGCCACTCGAGCGCCAAGCACGGTGTGAATCTTGAGCACACTTGTGTATAACAGTAGATATTTCGACGCGTTTCAGGACGTCCGCGAAGCAAGCAAGCAACGATGGGCAGACGCCGCGCCCGGCCCGCGCACGACAGCAACACCGACTCGCCAACCCTTTACACCCGAACCGAACCCTGCGACGCGTCTCGCACGCGCGACCATGAAGCATGTCCTCAAAGTTCAATCATCTCGCCAACTCTCCATCATGCTCTCCATGTAGTGGCCAGCGCAGGATTGACCTGGTTCCGCTGGAAATTTGTCATTTTCCGGGTCCACCCCCCTCGGACCCCGACCCCGATCTAGGAGGTCGACCCCAACCCCTTAACCATATAACCAACCCAGGGAACCCGAACCCTAGCCGAGCCCCCCTGAGCCTTAGACTGAGAGAGTTTGTCACTGACCAAGCTACCCACACAGCACACTGGCGGGACCCCCTGAAAGGGGTGCAGACTGAGAAGTTGAAAGTTGTACATTTAATATCCCCCTTTGTGTCTGTGTGAGCGCCTCCCACGCACGCCTTCACGGGGCTTGAGGGTGTGTGTCTGGCCGAGAGTGCCCTGAAACGAACGAAAGAAAGCATGCTATCGTCCAGATATTCTTCGGATAGATCTTTATGAACGTCCAGGGGTAGTCTTTACTTGTATGTCGGTGCTCTCATGCATCTCGCTGCCGATGGGAAATTGGGTCAAAGAGGCAGATATACATATACAGCACGCCGATAGAGTGGGAGTGGCATCGCCGCCAGCTCCCGAGCGCTTGCCATGTGAGCACTTTTGCGCCTCGTGGGCCAAGCGAGACTGGCAATACGCGTGCAACACGCATGACTGTGCTGGCTGCACCAAGGTTCAAGGATGCCTTCGACCGTCACCGCCGCCGCTTCCACCACATCTTCCGCCATCTCCACCCATCCCGCCCTCGCCTCCCACGCCGCCACTGCCCTCTCCACCGCCACCCTGGCCATGGCCCCCACGAGCACCTGCACCTCCGTTATTGCCACCTCCACCTCCCGACCGGCCGCCACCGACACCCTCGGCACCAACTACGCCCTCGCCGCAACAACCGTTGCACCTGCCTCTCAGGTCCCCGGAGACTCCGCCATCCATATCGCTGCCGTTGCATCGAGGGCATAGTTCGATCCCTTGGCTCATGAGCCTCTCACGACCAACGATCGAGATCGCAGTGCTCATGCCTGCAGCTCTGCTCCTCGCCGTGGGCCGCTGCCTGTACCTCTACGGGAGCCGCCCTCAGCGCATCGTCCCATACGAGATTGCGCCGCTCAGCGACGATCCATCGACGTCGAAGAGTCCATGTACACACATGTATTGTATGGACAGCGCCGAGGACCCCGAGCCGCAGCCGGCGGGACAGCGCGAGACGAGCGAGCCGAGAGGCTTGTCGCTGCCTAACGGCAGCGGCGAACCGCCCACCACCACTTAGGAGGTGTCGGTTCCTAATGCGAAACCAACACCATAACATCGAACAACGTCAGTGTGATTTTCCGATTTCCCGCATCATCCGCGCGCGTAAGCCGTAACCATTAGCCGGGTTTAGGCGTTGCGACGTGTACGATATTAGACCCGCCCATACGACATGTCTGATCCGGAACATATGTCAGTTGTCACCCACCATTCCCATTCCGTGTGCGCCCTGCGTTGCGCCTACTAGCCGACCGTGTACACAGTACTCAGAATGCATGTCGCGCGCGCGCTCGCGCGCGACCCCTCAGACCCGCGATCAGTCCACAAGTGGCTGGCGGTCCTGCTTCCAATCATCCTCATGCTCCCTCCTCACATGCGCGCGTCGTGTGGCGCTTTCCCTCGTCGGTGCACGCGTGCCCAGGTTAGGCCAGGGTTGCTCCGTCCCCATGCCCACGCTGCCGCCGCGACCATCCGCATCCGTGCGTCTGCACCCGTGGTGTCCTGCATATGCGCATCCTCAATACAAGCCGTCGGTGCCGGCGTGCTCCTGGGCGCCCGACACCACGGCCACGGCCGCGTCGGCTACCGGCGCCATAGAGCTCGCCATGATGCTCATGATGGCCGCCCCGGCGGCACCCTCACCGGCCGCTGGCGCCTCGGCCGCTGGCGCGCTCGCCGCCGCCCCATTCAAAGCATCGTCGCCCACGACGGCGCCTTGGAGTTGCATGCCACGCGAGGCATTCATCTGCTGCTCGTACCAGATGGCAGCGTTGAACTGGGCGCCCGGCGGCGGGGCGGCGAAGGCGGAAGCGGCGGACGCGCCCGGCTGCAGCGCGGAGGCAATTGACGTGGCGAGTGCACTGCTGCTATGGTGCAAGCCCATCGCCTGCTGCTGCAGCTGCAGCAGGTGCTGCTGCTGGTGCTGCTGCTGGTGCTGCTGCTGTTGGTGCTGCTGCTGCTGCTGCTGCTGGTACTGCTGCTGCTGCTGATGATGCTGCTGCTGCTGAAGGTGCTGCTGCTGCTGCTGCTGCTGGTATTGCTGCTGCTGCAGGTGCTGCAGGTGCTGCAAGTATTGCTTCTGGTACTCCTGCTGGAACTCTTGCTGGTACTCCTGCTCCTGCTGCTGCTGCTGAAGTGTCTGCTGGTGCTGCTGCTGGCCGGCGGCGGTGTGCTGCGCCTGGATGGCGGCAAAGGCCGCCTGTTGCGCCGCGTGCTGCTCGGCCAGGCTCGCATGCATCTGAAGCGTCGGCGTCATGGCGATCGCACCGCTGGGCTGCGCTGCACGAAGGTGACCGAGCATTGCCATCGCGTACGCGTCGTGCGCCGTCTGCGCGGTTGCTGGGGCGGCCATCATGCCCCGATGTTGCTGCCCCATCGCGCCCACCACACCAGCCATCGCGCTCTCGGTCGCCGGCACGGTGGCGGGGGCCGTCGGCAAGAGCGGGTGGCCCATGAGCGAGGCGACCTCGGGCATCGGCTCGAGGGACATGGGCTCGTGTGAGAACTGCTTGCAATGGCGCTTGAGCGCGCCGAGGGAGCAGAGCCGGATGCCGCACTTGCACACGTACACGTTGCCGCACGCCTTCATGTGCATCGTCAGGTCCTCCTTGACCACGAATCGCTTCTTCCCACACTTAGTGCACGCGAAAGGCTTATCGCCAGAAAAGTGGCGGCGTAGGTAATGCTTCTTGGCCTGGTACTTGGTCGCGAACTGCTTGTCGCAATCGGAGCACTTGACCGCGCCGTTGGTGCCGACGAGCATGTCGTCGTCGGCGCCGCCCGCGAGGGACGTGGCGGCCACGAGGGCGCCCGCACCGGGCTGAGCAGAGGCCCGATGCTCTGTCATGTGGTAGATCAGGTTCGCTTCCTTCTTGAACACCTTTCGGCACACGACGCACACGAACTCGTCCACGCCGCCGGCGCTGCCGCCCGCCGAGGGCATGCACACGGGATCAAAGCCGTGCTGGCCGATGGCAAGCGGCATCGCCGGCGTGATTGTCATCCCTGGCCGGGGTAGTGAGTACACACTGTCAGCGGCCTGTGCGGCTGCCGCCAGGAGAGGCACTGCCTGCGCGTCGACGTGCTGGATCGTGGGCGGTGGTAGCTGCTGCCCGCCGGCCTGGTACGGCGCCGCCGAAGTCGCGGCCAGCGCCACCGGCACGCCACCCTGCTGCTGCAGCTGCTGCTGCTGTTGCTGCTGCTGATGCTGCTGCTGCGCTGGAAGCATATTCATCGCCGCAAGGGCCATTGACTGGTTGACGCTAAAGGACTGCGTGAGCGCGGCGAGGCCGGCGGAGGGATCGATGCCCGCCGCCGCGGACGCCTGCTGCACGGCTGCCGCCATCGCGGCAAGAGCGTTGCTGTCAGTTGCACCCTCGACGCCCTGCAAACCAGCGTATGGAGAGGCCGACAACGGCGGGTACTGCGACGGCGACTGCGCTGATGGCTGCGACATGCCGAGCGCTATGATCGATGCGGCGTCCGCCTCGCGATCAGTCGCTTGCGCCTCTGTCGCTTCCGCCGACATTGGTGCGCGCCTTTCTCGCCTGTGCACCTGTTGTGTCCACGCACACCGGAACCGAGAGACCGTCAATGAAATTGATCATCGCCACTCTTTTCTTCGATCAACTTCGCATCTTGTTCGTCAAAACAATCTCAACGTTACAGAACAAGAACTGAACAAGAAGAAGTCTGTCGGCGGCTTTAGTGCTGGTCCATCGTCTCTGTGTGTCTCTGTTCACACGCGAGGACAGGAACCTTGAAAAGACGCGCCCTGGTGGCGAGTATCCACATGTCGACAGACTTCGGGAGCCCACCGAAATTGCCGGCGCCAACGCCGACGCTACGCACGACTCTGCTCCTTGTGCGCCACGGAGCGCGCTTCGACTACGCAAATAGCCGGGAGTGGCGTGAGCGCTGCACTCGCCACGGCCATGAGCTCACCGACCCGCCGCTCTCGGCGCTCGGGCAGGCGCAGGCACGCGAGACGGCGGCCGCGCTCGTACGCGAGAAGCCGAACCTCATCCTCTCCTCGCCCTATTTCCGCGTGCTGCAGACAGCACAGCCGCTTGCGCAGTCCCTCGGACTGCGCATCGGCATCGAACACTGCCTGGCCGAATTCGGACACTCACCCGAAAAGATTGTGCCACCCGAGGCGCGCATGCCAGTGCTGCCAGAGGTGGACGAGGAGTATGTACCCGTGCTCGATCGGCTGTGCCGCGGTCAGTTCGATCAGGCCACGGGGAGGGAGGCCACAGTCGACTACCTGCGCCGGCTGCTGCTCTGGAAGCGCGAGCTCGCGAGCGGCCGCTTTGCGGGCCAGACGATCGCGTGCTTCTCGCACGCCGCGTCGGTCGCGCTCGTAGGAGCGCTCGTGGGGGCGGGCACGCTGGAGCAGGCAGGCAAGTTCGCACCGTGCGGCATCTATAAGCTGATCTCGGACGACGACGGCCGGACTTGGACAGTCGGGGCCCGTGGTGACGACAATAGCGCCCACTGCACCGCCAACGACCCAACGACGTGTGCATGGGGCTTTGCCGACTTGAAAAGTGAGGACGCATTTAAGAAGAGCGAAGCCGCGTGGCTCGAGGCGCTCGCCCTCGGCCCCACCGCTGATGCGCCCGCCGCGTCGACCGAAGTTCCCGCCTGCGCTAGCGGCAAGCTCGTTGGCACGCCATCGGAGCGGGCAGTTGTACTTGTCGGATGCGGCTTTGCCATCGGCGTGCTGGCCACGCTGCTGCTAGGGGCGGGAAGGAGGCCTGCTGTCTGAGCGAGCTACTCGTACGGTCGCCATGAAAGAAATCGAAATGCTTGTGTTGACCGAGGGCAGCGGAGCTCCGTACTTTGAGATGGTGGAGTCGGTGAGGGCGGGGGGAGCCGCGACTTGACTGCCGGCACCCAGAATCGGTGTATTCACATCTTTAGGAGTATCAAAGTAGGAGTATCCAGCTGTACTCCTAAGTATCTATCCAGCTCACTCCTCGAGCTTCTTGACTCGGAGACTCGCCATTGCTTTCGGAAAAATGAATTTCCCAAAGCGCCGCTCTCGCCTCTCGGAGCGGATGTGCGACACGTGGATGTGGTGTAGCGCGGGGGGCCGCGACGAAACTGACTGACTCACGACTGACTGTTAGTGAGAAGAAGGTTTCACACGAGTCAACCTCGCTTCTGCACATGAGTTCTGAGCGGGCAGCAGCAGTGCCGTAGCTGTCGTGTTAACGTTCACATGTGCCGTTCACAGCCAATGTTTATAGTTCACACAGGTTGAGGGTCGAACCTGGGGCGTCTCCACGAGGGTCACGAGGGCGGCTCCCGTGTGCCGAGAGGCTCGTGAACTTTTGTTCGGGCAGGGTCTTGTGGTCGCTCGTGTGTTTGGATGGGATGGAGACACAGCGTGCGTGCCCGCTGGCATCGAGCTGGTCGGCATCGCACGACAACCGTGGTGAGCACCATCGCCATCGGCGAATCGATCGCGATTGTGCTGATCAGCAGCCCTGCTCGAGTGCATCCTTCCACGGATATGACGTGGCGAACCCTCGGGACCACATGCATGCTCGATGGTTTGGACCGCTGCCCCATCCAAATCGTCTGCGATGGCTATCGCACGCCGACCGATTTGGAAGCGTCGCACGCTGCTCGCATCCTGCCTCAATTGGAGCGCGATCCTGCTGCTCTTTCCAAAAAGGGCATCGTCAGAGGTGATTTGGGCGACGCGTACGAGAAGTACAAGGCCCAGCTGCACATCGACATTGCTGAGCGCGGGCTGAGCGAACGCGTGTCGGTGGAGGAGCTCGGCTCACACCATGGCTTTGCCATGTGCGTGCGCCACGCTCTGGAGCGCTGCGACCGCAGGTTCGCGCTGATCATGCAGCACGACCGCTGCTTCATCCGTGGCCTGGCTACGCACGACCTCGCGCGCATCCTCGCCACGTTCGACGAGCCGACGCTCGTGCGCTACGTGGGCTTCCCGTCATCGACCTCGAAAAGGCTCGCCACGCGCCTCGCGCCCAAGTACAAGCTCGGGCCGCTGCTCGCCCAGCGCTCACGCGAGCTTCGCCCGGGCCTGTGTCTTCGGCCGTCCAATTTTTGGTTCGATTCGAATCACATCGTGCATGCGGAGCGCGCGCTCGCCGCCTTGTTCGCGCCACTCGAGCAGCGGCAGGCCTCGATGCCGCTTGTGCTTGCAAAGCGGCTGGGCGCGCCGGGTCCCCTCGATGGTGACCTCTATGATGACCTCCGTGGGACCCTGAGGCGACTCACGCTCAGGGTTGGAGATTTTATCGAGGACCGGTTTGGGACTGAGCAGCGAGCGTTGCTCAGCCGCCTGCACGACGATCCGGCTCTCTGCTTACAGGCCTTCGACTGGACCGGGTGCTACCTGCTCGAAGAGATGGTGGAGCGCGGGGGGACGGTGGGGCGCGGGGGGTCGCCCGCTGCGAGCGCGGCCGATGAAGACTGGAGCGAGCGGCTCGACACGGCGCTGCTCGAGGGAACCGTCGAGGACCACTTTTGCGACTTGCTCGATTCGCGCGGCCGGGCCACGTTTGTGGCGCACATCGATGCGCGCGGGGCCGTCCCACGAGAATGGTCGCGTGGCCTCCCCTTGCTGCAGGGGCATGCGAAGCCTCAGCCTCCCGGCGCCGAAACTTGATCTCGTCTCTATACTTTTGAGGCGCAGTGCCGCGCCGCGCGCGAGTCCAAGACCAAGTTGTGTCGCCGTCGCCGTCCGGCGGCGGAGGCCGGGACCTCGGGCCGACCCGCCCCGGAGAAGCGCGCGTCGGGGCCGACCTCTTCGTCGCGTGTGTGTAGCTACTGTATACGAACCATGATACGAACCTCAGAAACAACTGACCTCTGAGATCCATGTACATCGCATCCCACAGGGGTTTCCCGCGTTTCAACGCGTTTCAAGCTCATCGCATTTCAACGGAGGCGAGGCGCGGCAGTCGAAGACTCGGAAGGGTGCGTTGGATCCAACGTGGTGCACCAGACGGAGCGGATCCAATGTGGTGCACCAGACAGACCAGACAGACCAGACAGAAGCGTGCGTTGGATCCGCCACGCCACCGACGCGACCGATCACTCGAGTGCCGCTAGGCAAGCCTCGTAGTCGACGCTCGTCCCCGGCCCTTGGCATGCGAGCACCTGAGCCCACAGCGCTCGAAGGGCCTCGGCCACCTTCGCCGAGGGTGCGTCGCCCGCACAGGAGAGAGTGTCCGCCACGCTCGAGACAGCAAACGTCGCGTCCCACCCTTCGGTCATCAGCCGCTGCTTCCACACGACAGCTGTCTCAGGTGGCGCATCCTGCCAGGGCAAGCTGCCAGCGGCGACGTAGGCGAGGGTGTAGGCGAGGGCCTCAATATCGTCCACCTCTCGCGCGTGGGGCTCCTCGCCACGCTGCTGGCGCACACTCGCGAACGCAGGCGTCCCCGCGCGGGTCTGCAGTCGCAGATATCCCGAATACCCTATCGTCTCTACGGGCAGAGAGCAATAGTTCTCAAGAAGCTCCGCGTTCGCAGCGTCGGTGGCGATGGCGCCCGCACTGGCGCCCACGGCCTCGGCCTCGAGCGCGTCGCCATCGACCATGCACACGTCCCCCTCGCTCCACTCGGCACGCGTCGAGATCCCAAAATCGATCAGGTGCACGGAATGCGGATCGCCGGGCACGTTGAGCATGATGTTGGCGGGCTTGACATCATTATGTACTACGCCCGCATGATGCAACTCGCGCAGGCAGCGCAGGGTGGCACGGCCCACGCGCAGCACCATCTTAGTCGGCAGCCGCGTCGGCCCAAACGCCTCACCGGACCTCGCCTCCGCCTCCCACCGGTCCTGCAGCGACGGCCCAAACCGATCGACCACGAGCATCTCATTCGCACCGGCGTTCGCACCGGTGACGTCATCGCGGTGGTGGCGGCGCACCTTGTGGTAGTGGTGGAGCTCAGGGAATCCGGCAATCCCGCTCATCACGCGAAGCACACGCGCTTCGCGTTCGAGCTCGCGCGCAAGCTTCACGGCCACGAGCCGCCCATCGTCCTGGCGCTCGCCGAGGAGAACGATGCCAAAGTGGCCCTTACCGAGCCGACCGGTGATCTTAATGCGCCAATCTGCCAAGACGCTCAAGTCGGCCGCGCTCAGATCGATGCCCGACGAAGCTGCTGCTGCGGCCTCGCGTTTGGCCTCCACCTTTCTCAGGGCATCCAACAGCGCTGCTTGCTTCTTGGCGCGCTCCGCGATCAGTGCTGCGCCGTTATTCGGTGGTATGAGATGATGAGCTGCCGGTGAGACTTTATCGCCGACGTTTGGTGCACACATGAACGGAGCACCGCCGCGCCATGCCGCGGCTACACTGATGAGCAGGCACGTTACGTACGCCATTCAAGAAGAATTCCGCAGAGGCCTGATTGAGGTTGCCCTGATTGAGGGGAACACCCGCGACCCGTTCACGTTCACGTTAAATTTCCACCTCGGCAAGACGCAGGTGTCGATTCAACTGACCCTTTCTCAAGACGCAGGACAACAGGTACCAAGAAACGGGTGGGAGACCCGGGTTCAGAATCGGCAGCAAACCCAATACGGCACATGTATGCATTTCCTAGGACTAACACAAGCGAGAGCGCACAGAAAGGCCCTGATGTCGAGACGTGTCACGCCGTCCAGATCCACGCCCCCGACGATCCTCGCAGGAACCGGGATGTGGACATGCCGTCGTGGGCTACAGTGCGCCGACGAGATTACGAGTCGAGCGGCTTGCCCTCGAGCCAGCGCGAGAGCATCTGGAGGGCAAAGTTGGGCTTGTACGTGGGGACCATGTGGCCCGCTCCCTGGACGGTCGCAAACGTGAAGTTGTTGACCGCATAGTCCTTGACATAGCCCGCCCGCTGCCTCTTCGCGTCGGGGGAGCTGGTCAGGGGCGCGGTCCACTGGCGCCACTCCTTCTTGACCGGCAGGTTGAGCGAGTCGATCCAGTCGACTGTGCCCCAGGTTGGCACGCACGCGTCGGTATCGCCCGAATAGATGAGCATGCGGTACTTGCGCAGGAGCGTGTCGTACAGGGGCAGCAAGTTGCCCGAAAAGTCCATCGGCCCCTTGTTGTAGCGCATCCCACCCGTGTTGGTCTTCACATGGAGCGCAGCGGCCACCTCGGGTTTGCCCAGCCACTCGCGCGTCACACGGTCGCCGCCGCATGGGTAGTCATTGAGGGCGGTGCCGAGGGCGAGCCCGGACGGGCGCGGGACGTCTCCCTCGACGACGATCGACTGCTGGTCACGCAGCGCATTCCACTCAGAGCCCTTCTTGTTCCACGCACCGATCGTGTCACCGGCGCACGTGTCGTAGATGTTGTACACGTCGAACGAGCCCGCCGCCTCGTCGGCCTCCTGGAGAAGGGTCTGGCACTTGGCATTCTGCACGCTGTCATTGCCCCACGGGCCGCACGCCGCGTTCAGCTTCGTGTACAGCTCGTTGGAGATCATCGAGTGGCCGTGGTACGTCTCGATCTGAATCTGGGCCGCCTTGCCCGAGGTGAAGGCGCACAGGCCCACCTGGTTGCCCCAGCAGCCGTCGCCGATGGCGGCACCCTTGAGGTTGGGGAAGCCGCCATCCGCGTCCATCAGCTTCATGAACGTGGGCAGGTAGATGCCGCCGTATGATTCAGCCGTCAGATAAAAGTCAAGCGGCTTGAACTCGGGGTACGCGGCAAAGAAGGCGTGGAAAAAGTCCACGGCGTCCTGCGCGGACGAGAGGTCGGTGTTGACGCACTGGGACTTGGGTACGCTCTCATCGCAGTACGAGAAGCCCACGCCCTTGGGCTGCGACACGTACAGCGTGCTCGCGACCTTGGCCCAGTTGTACTCGTTGTACAGGAGCTTCGGCATGTCCTGGGTGTTGTTGGTGAGACTGTCCTCGTTGAGGTGCCACTGGCCCATCTCAGTGAGCAGGCCCGCGTTGATGCCGCTGCCACCAGGGCCACCGTTCGTCCAGTACACGAGCGGGTCGCTCGCCGGGTCGCGCTCTGAGAGGATGAGCCAGTAATGAATGAACCCCGGCACGCCCGAGGTCTTGCCGACCGGCAGGTAGCCCGAGTACTGGCGGCTCGGGAGTGGGCCCGACCACCCCGGGAGCGACTTGATTTCGTGCTCGGGAATGGCGGAGGTCGCCAGCAGGCTGGTGAGCGCGAGCATGGAGTCGTGCGGGGACACCGAGGGGGACTGCGTCGATCGCGATTAGGAATCCTTCGTCCTCTCGGCGTTTCCTCATCAGTTTGACGCAACCCATGTGGGTCGAGAATCAGTTTCGTCGCGTTCCGCCCGCGTTCAACACAACTACGGTGCAAGTAGCTTGTTGAGGGGTGGGGGAGCAAGTGCACGCGCACACGCGTGCATTGTCTTGGGCCGGTGTGTGGCCGTCGGTCGGCCGAAGATAGAGCGTCTGGGGACACGTCCACAGTCATGCTCATGGGGACGGGCGTGGGGAACGCTCGGCGCCGGGGTCTAGCGCGTCGCCGTGCTCCGGTCGACTGTGGGCACGAAACACTCGCAATAAAAGAAACTATGTATTATCGTCTAGCTTCAATATCATTTTATGTGAATTTTGGGCACGTTGAACTTGGGAGAGGGTGGAGATGAGGGTGAGGATGCGATTGCGATCGCGTCGACTTCAGGACCGCGTGCGGTGGGCCGGTGCGAGCGCTGATCAGCGCGGTCCTGCCGCATGCGCGCAAGCCGCGAGGCCATCGACTCGTCGGAGAAATCTTTGGAGGAGGGGCGCTGCGAGGAAGACACCTCGAGTGTCTCCTCCCGTGCTGGCAGCTTCAGCTTGTGCTCCGGAGAAGTCTCTGGTAACGAGGGCAGCGCCCTAGGTGGCTGCCGCTTCTCACCGCCAAAGGCGCCCAAGGCAACAAGGGGGCCCAGGCGCGCCGGTGCCGACCCCTTGCCGACGCTCCCCTTGCCTCCGCCGCCCGACTCGCCACCAACGGCCTTGGCCGCCGCAGCGCCGCCGCCGCCGCCGTTGCCTGCCGCCGTGGCTGCCGCCAATGGCAAGGCAAACTGATGGTCCGTTCGCGACGGGTCCGGCCAGCGGTAGCCGCCCACGGCAGCGCGCATCTTGCTCATGCGGACGGCGCGGCCAAGAGCGACTTTGGCGATCATCGTCGCCGCATCCGCCTTATCCTTGAAGCCCTTCGTTGTCGTCGTCTTCCTCTTTTTCTTCCTATTCCTCTTCCTCCTCCTCTTCTGTTTCATCACGAGGCCGGGAGCCTTCTTGCGTGCTATGTGGCCACGTTCAAATGCTGCGATCGTCGTGGCCGCCGCCTCTGGGCTCATGGGCTCCTCAGCCTCCTCAGCCTCCTCATCTTCCTCCTCGTCGTCAACGTACTTGCCATCCTCCTCCTCTAAAACGCCGTCGCCACCTCCTGCTGCTGACGACGACGCGATGCCAGCGATGACCTTGTCAGACATCTGCTCCAACACCGACACCATCTTCTCCCGCCGCGGCGGCAGCACAAGGGCCCCATCGTCACGTATGTATTGGAGATGATTCGAAAGCAGATGCCCCTCAGACTTGACACGCCACACTTGGCTCATCTGGCAGACCACCGGCTTCGCGCCGGGCGCCATCTCGTACAATCCTTCCTCGTCGGCGCTCGGTGCCAACGTCTTCACAAGCAGGAACTTACGACCAGCATCCCCAACCTGGCCGAGCGGAGGTACGATCATCCCAAGGTGCATCTTCACCGCCGCCGCCGCCTCCGCGTCGTCCTCAGGCAGCTCGTCCAGCGTCGTCGCGCTCGGCAGCAGCTCGATCACATCTCCGGGCAGGAGCGCCTTGCCTAGCTCACGATAGTTCACTGACTCGACCGACGCCCAACTGCCATGCCCGTCGGGGACCAGCGGAGACGGCGGAGGCGGAAGCGGCGGCTCCGGCGGTGGCGCCGGCTCCTCAGCAGGCGGCTCCTCAGAAGGAGGTTCAAACGCCGGCGCATCCGCAGGGACGTCGCCGTCGTCGTCGTCGTCTCCCTCGGGCGCGCCCGTCTGCTCGGCGAGGGCAAGGGCGGGCTCGAGCTCCTCGAGCTTCTCACGCACGATGACCACCTTGGGATGAGTCCATCTGAGCGCCTCACCCACCTGCTCGAGCACATACTTTGCCTCACCGAGCAGGTGACGAATCTCGCGAAGCTCGGCACTGCGCTTGCGACGCTCGGCCGCACCCGCGTCCGGAGACCCCTTGCCAAGCAGGAACCACATCATGTTGACGGCGGAGATCAGAGTCTCGAGATGCACGTTGCCAAAGACAGCACGGCTCCCCTCGAGGCCTTCGCGTACGCATGCCTCCGCCTCCGCCAACTCGCCCAGCACATACAGCACGCAGCCCAGATTGTTGACGGCGTTGAGAGTGAGCGGATGCGACTTGCCCAGGGCGAGTGTCGCAGTGCTCAAGGCCTCGCGGTATAGAGGCAAGGCCTCGGCGTTCTGGTCGTCAGCGTAGAGCGCATTGGCCAGGCTTAAAATGGAACGGATCGTAGCCTCATCTTTGTCGCCGAGCGTCGCGCGCCGCCCCTCGAGTGCCCGCTGCAGCATGGTGATCGCCTGGGCGGTCTCACCCTTCTGTCGCAGCGTGGTGCCATACGATGAGACAACTGCAAGGGTGCTTGGATGGTCCTCCCCCAGCGCGTCCCTGCGAGCACGCAGCACCTCCTTGAAGTACTGTCCCGCCTCGACCACGTCGCCGCGCTCATAGAGCGCCACCGCCACGTTGTTGATGGCGGAGAGGGTCTCGGGCGCAAGGTCGCCCAGCAACCGCCGTCGCGTCTTCATCACCTCAGAATACAGCTCGAGCACCTGCGGCGGCTGGTAGTGCGCGGTCGGGTGCGACGAGTCATCGCCGCCCGAGCGCAGACTGTTTGCGAGGAATGTGATCGCGTCGAGAGTCTGCGAGTGCTCATTGCCCAGCTCATCGCGCAGCCGATCCACATCGAGTTGCTTGCTCAGCAAGTCGATGTGACGCACAATCTGCGTCTGTGAGCGACGCTCTTTCGGGACAGCTGCAAGGAGTCGGCGCGCGTGCTGCAGCAACGACTTACGAATGAGCGCACGCGCGGCCGCGCTGCTCTCGTATGCCACCTGTCGCTCCGCGGGCGAGGCCGTCGCGTACGTTCCAGTACTCGGAATGAACGGAGGGCCCGCCACTTGCGGCTTAGTCGAGGGCACAGTGTACACGATGGCACCGCTCGGCACGGGCAGCGCAGGTGCGGGCGGCAGCCCAAGTGCTTCGCGGTTGAGTTCGTTGGCGCTGGCGCAGGCCACGCCGAGCGAGTCATCCGCGCCGACGACACCAACTATGGTGCCGTTCACCACCTTGGCGACGCTCACGGGCATGTCGGCGGGCGGCACGACACCAAGGGTGAGTCCATGCAGGATGAGGTCGCGATCGGTGCGTCGGCGGACAGCTGTCGAGAAGAGATCCATCTTACTCACCAGCGCCAGTAGCGCCTCCACTTTGGCATAGTCAGAGTGCAGGGACTTGTCAAAGGCCTGCTGCTGCCCCTTGCTCATGGCGAGCTCGAAACGGTGCGGTGTGATGACGTGCGTCTTACCGGCTGCCAGGAATGCCGGCGGCAGCGCATCGCCGCTCACGAGCGTACCGAGCCGCGCGGTGTAGGCCACATCCGCGACGCAAAAGGCGCGGCGCAGCGCGTACGCATCGACCCAGGGCTCGAGCACGAGGACAGTGTTCGCAATCTCTCCGATAATGAAGCCCAGATGCTTGCCAGTAAGCGCGACACCTGAGCGGCCGAAGCGCGTCGAGTAGTCAAAGATCCAAAAGCGAGCATCGGATGGGAGCTCGGGGTGGGTCTCAACGTAATGCTCAAGTGCCGCGATCAGCTCGCTCATGGGCAGCTGGCGCGCGCTGCTCACGAACACCGTCGCCCGCCCCACCTCGGCAGAGCCCGCCTCACGCAGCCGCTCGCAGAACGAGGCGCCACCCGCTGAGCGCGACGCACGCCTTAGGAAGAGCTCGTTGACGTACCCGTTGACCTCGAGTGCCTGCTTGCCGTAGCCGTAGCTGCCAGTGCTACCAGTCAGGTCGCGCGCCACGTATCCACCTGCCTGTTGGAATTGGGTGAGGCAATCAGGGGGCAGGCCCGCTACCGATTGGCGCAGGGCCGCGAGTGATACCCCGAGCAACAGGTGCTCCGACGACCCGTCCTCCGCGCCCGCCTCCTCGTCCTCGTCGCCCTCAGCTACCGTCTCGAGCTTCACGGGGCTAGAGGTGAGGTGGGAAGCTGCCACCACGGCCTCGAGTGACGCCCCTGCTGCCACGCGCTGTCGCTCTAGCTCGAGAAACCCAACAGAATCTCCTTGGCGGTCGACAAGCCGGTGCTCGGCCTCGACCTCTGCGACCGCTCCCGCTTCCTCCTCCTCCTGCTGCGCTGCCCCCTGCGCCGCCGCCGCCTCGCGCTCCGCCGCCGCCACCGCGGCCGCCGCCCGGAGTGCCGCCTCCTTGGCATCTGCCTCGCGCCGCTCCGCCGCTTCCGCTTGGGCCCTCGACGCCTCAGCTCGCTCGACAGCAGCCTGCGCCGATGCCGCCTGCTCAGCCTGGGCGGCAGCCGCCGCCTGTGTGGTTCGGCTGAGGAGCTTGGCATCAAATTTCAAGGCCATGGCCAAGCGCGCAGCTGCTTCGCGTGCAATGGCCTTGGCTGCGAGTGCACTTGCCTCCGCCTCCTCTGCAAGCCGGCGCGCGCGCCTGACGGCTGCGCTCTCCTCCTCTGCACGCGCTGCTGCCTCGGCCGCTTCCCGCGCCGCCGCCTCAACCTGTGCACAGCGCCTGGCCGCATCCTTGCCCGCCGCCGCAAGACTGCCGAGCGTCTTCATCATCTTCCAGCCGCCTGGCGTACTCGCGGCTGCGCCAATGACGGCCGCCTTGCGCTCCTGAAAAGCAACGGCGGCGGCGGCCGCCTCAAGCTCGTCCAGTCGAATCTGCTCAACCGCAGCGCGCCTGGCGGCGAGGAAGACTCGCTCCTCGTCTGGCTTAGCCATCTCTGCCAGACGCTCACGCTCCGCCGCCTCCGCACGCGCCTGCTCCTCGCCCAGCAATTTCGCCACTTTGATCGCCGATACACGCTCCCGGCAGCCTTCGGAGAGCACGTTCCATGTCTTGCGCAGCTCTCGGTACATAAAGGCACGCACGGCGCGCTCCTTAGAAATATTCTCGCGTTGCCGCTGCACGTCGTCCGCATTCTCGCGCAGCGCGCGCCCGAGGGACGAATCCGCCCACCAGCAGCAGCAGCGCTGCACCCACGGCGGCACGCCTGTCGTGAGGCTTGCCACCTCCCGCAAGTAAGCATCCCGCTCCTTCCACTCCAGCAGCGCCTCCGGATCTGCATCAAGGAGACGCGGACGCGGCGTGAGGCGCGGTCGGTCCCAGAACGGGAGCACCGGCATGCGCCGGCGGCGTGCCACAGAGGCCTCGTTACCCCAATCAAGCCGCTTCACCTTCTGCGCGATGCCGCACAGCGCGGCCACGGCCGTCACCCCCATCAGGCTGAGCAACACGAGCATGTCGAGCGAGATCTGGCGATCTGATGCGGCCCATCCGATGTACGGCGGCACCGTCACCGCGATGCCGTAGGCGGCAGCCAGCGCCCAGCGCCCAAGGGCTTCCACCACCGCCGTCACCGCAACAGATCGCCACACCGCCAACACCTTCTGCGCGATGCCGCACAGCGCGGCCACGGCCGTCACCCCCATCAGGCTGAGCAACACGAGCATATCGAGCGAGATTTGGCGATCCGATGCGGCCCATCCGATGTATGGCGGCACCGTCACCGCGATGCCGTAGGCGGCAGCCAGCGCCCAGCGCCCAAGGGCTTCCACCACCGCCGGTTTCCACTGCGGGCCCACGAGCGGCGGCGTGTAGCCGTTGCGGCGAGGCGGCTTCATGTACGCGTCCCACACGCCCCAAAGTAGCACGAGCATTATTAGCAGGATCATAAATAGCGTGACTGCTCTCTTGAGAAGCGTCAAGAAGAAGTGCTCGGCCTGGTGGCCGGTGTAGCCGCTGCTGCCCACCTTCTCCTCGCCCTTCTCCATGGCCGTGAGTGCCTGACGCATGGGCTCGCGTAGGGGAGAGACGAGCCACGTCACCACTCGCCACATATCGCCGCTCACGGTGGCGATCACGTGCGGCTGCGATGGCGATGGCGGTGGCGGCAGCGGCGGCGGCGATGGCGGCGGTGGCGGCGACCAGGGCA
>Ga0209550_10002319_pt1 | contig 18291 bp, 17 predicted proteins | sample LauGreSuBDMM15SN_2_FD_187567 | JGI IMG/M metagenome (GOLD analysis project Ga0209550, IMG submission 187567) | Freshwater lake microbial communities from Lake Michigan, USA - Su13.BD.MM15.SN (SPAdes) (version 5) | ecosystem: Environmental > Aquatic > Freshwater > Lake | place: Lake Michigan...
CCACTTAATGAACGCATTATAACCCTATAACTTTGTTGCTTAAAGGGTAGTTATACAATCTTCTTCAGGTCTTGTAAAATTGCGTCGGGTGGTAAGCTCACGGGACGTTAGATGTTCACACTCAGAAAAGGGTTTAGACAACCTTTGTGCCAATAAGTCGTAATTACTATGAAGTATCCTTTGCTCGTCGTAAGTCTCTGACGCCATGTAATAACCAAGCTGTTCATATATTGGTAGCAAATTAATAGAGCACAGATAATAAGCAACTTGATTGTTTTGAAAACAAAAAACAGTTACCCCTTGATATTGAATTTTACGTCCTGTGGGAGGTTTGCTATTAAATACATTCTCGTGGGTTCCCGTGCTGGTCCACTCAGCAACAACTGTATTACTATATGTTTCGATAGAAATATTGGATAAGGCCATATCTGGAAAAGCTTGAGACCAATGAATGTTTGTTGTTTGCATTCCCTCTCTGCCTAACTTTTTGCCAAGGGGGCTCTGCGCAATTACATTGGAGGAAAAAATACCATGGAGGTCTTCAACCTCTGAACTTTTGGTATTCCACATTTCATTAAGAAATTCGTGGACTCTGTTTTTGCCAATTTTAATCATGCGACGTCAATTAGCTGATAATTAATTAAGTGATTGTTAATAAGAAAATTAAAAATTTTCAATAAGAATAAATTTATTAAACAAATTCAATGAGATAAAACCGTTTTTCTGCTAGCGTCTGCTTGTAAATGTTGTTTAACTTTTCCACAAGGAAATGAAAATTATTGAGTTTAAAAAGCTATTTTGATATCTAGCTTGGTATATAACGAAGGAATGAGATTATGAGTTTTTCTCCCATAGCCCGCCATGCTTGTATAACCTCTTCAGAAGCTGTTTTGCAAGTGGCGCAGCCACTGTTTGAGCTTTTGCCTATTAATTATTTTCGGTTTTTTAAACTTTGGCCAGACGGGGGTTATATTCGTTTGAGCACGCATGCTGCATGGACTTACCACTATATGAATCATCACTATATGAATCATCACTATAATTCTGTAGCAAGCCCACATACTCTCTTTAAACCCGGAGAAACAAGTTTTTACCTATTTGATGTATTAGTTTCAAAGAACGATTTCTCTAATGTTCTAAAGGAAGCTAGAGAATTATATGATTTAGATCATGGTCTATCTATCCAGGAAATTTTTGAAGATCATATTGAGATTTATGACATAACGGCTTCTTCTCATTGTTGTGAAATTAATGAACTGTACCTTCAACATATGGACAGTATTAAAAAATTTATTCGTTATTTTCGTGTGAGAGCTCAAAAGATTATTGAACAAGTGGAAGGATATAAATTTAAAACAACTGCAATTCTTTTAGGAGAAGAAGATGAAACCTTGAAGAAGAAAGAAAAATTTAACAGAGAGATAGAGCTTTCTTATTTAAACGTAGATGTTAAAGGTTCATGCATCTCTCTTACAAAGCGCGCAACACAATGTGTTATAGAGCTTATTCAAGGCAGTTCAAACAAAATGATAGGGAAAACATTAAATATTTCGCCGAGAACCGTAGAGAGTTATATGGAAAGTATAAAGATCAAATTAAACTGTGATGGAAAAAATCAAATTATTAAAAAATTTATGAAAAACTGTAACGTCAGAGAATTTCTTTTAAATTAAAAAATTAACTCATAGTTCTATAGAGCTGCTGCGTAAGTTATTCTTGATCTTCATGGGGTCAGTCTTTCTGCTACTCTGAGTATGCCCGCTTGGACTTACGCAGCAGGTCTTATCTACATTTGGTAAAATTTTAAGGGAGGGTATATGTAGCAGCGCCTGGTAAGCGAAGACTGTCTTAGGAATCACACAAACTATACAAAAAATCAACCTAGAATTATCATTTTTTTATAAATCTTGTTATTATTTTAGTGAATAGCGATTCTGGTGTTTCTGGCGCTGTATATAAAACATCGTATTGGCTGTCAACTCCCACTATTTTGTGTGGGAACTTGGAAAATTCAGGGGCAATTACCTGATCTTCACTCCCTTTATAAAAATAAGATTGAGTTGCTCTAGGATGCTTTCTTAAATAATCATAAGCATCCTCGGTGGCGCAACCTGCGGCAAAGCAACTACTTAAAGTGATCAAAAGAATTAGATATACCATGTTGCAATCTCCATGTAAGAGGCCTGATGAAGCCTATCTGCTTATAGGGGAACAAATTATTAAACGCCTTTAAAAGGTTTTCCACTGTTACCAACACTGCCACGTCCACAAATGCCCCTCCCCCTTAATTCAGATTTTCTAAAGAGAAATTTCCTTCTCCTGAGAAAAAAGACAGAGCTGTTGGAGGGGAACCTCTTGAAAGACAGAGTCCTCCCCTTCAAGAACTAGACTTTCTTTTTCAGCCTTCTCCATGAATCCAACATTCTTTACAGCTAAGGGAAGATAGGCAACCTTTCCTTTAAAAACAGGGGTTCCTAAGCCGCTTTTGACATAACACTCTAACGGTTTCAGTTGTAATAGTTCGGTCGATTTAACCAGATGGATCAGCTTTTTGTGATGAGAGAGACTCACCCCATCCCGAATTTCATTCGCCCCAAAAGAGATGTTCTCTGAGGTTTCTAAAACTTCTTGTTGCCCCAACAGGTCAGCCATCCTAGAAGCGACTTTTGTATCAACACATTGAAAGATAAATTTAGTCCCCGTCAGCTCTGATAACGACGTGGTGATGTGTGAACCATACAAAGATTCCAACTGCGACAGATTCTGAAACCCTAACACCATACACCCCCCGTACTTACGCAGCTCGGCTAAAGACCCTTGAAGCGAGGGAATGGCGTGTAAAGAAGCCAACTCATCCACCACAAACCATATCCGCCTGTCAGTGTTTTCACCCAAGCCCATAGCTGCTTTCATGGCCAAACTTAGCCAACACGTTAGCAATCCTTGCGTATACTCCCGTTGGGCTGGATCACAGGCCAGATACAACCACCCTTGTTCTGTTTCACCCTTAACCCAATTCCGGACAGAGAAGTTTCCCCCCTCCTCCAGACATTCTAAGCAGCCAATAGAGGTGGCTAGAGTAATCCGAATCGAATTGGCTGTTTCTTGCCCCTTGCCAGAGAAATACGACGCGATGTTGGAATCTTTAAAATATTTCTGAATCTCAGCAAAATCCTGACGCAAGAGAATGGATTGAAGATCGTGAAGTTTGGGCATCTCAAAACTTCTCTTCGTCGTTTGAATCCCTTCACTCAGCATAAGGCGCGCAGCTTGCGTCCAAAAGTCACTTTGATACGGTTGTTTAGGCACCAAAATAGAGGCGATTTCCATCGTGTCACTGGACTTGGTTGTTTCCTGAAAAAGGTTCCATCGTTCTGAACGCGCATCTAAGGGATTCAGAATTTTATCTTTCTCCTCTTCATAGAATCGCGAAACATACCCCCCCGTCGTATCAACCACCACAACCCGATCTCCCCGTTTGCGCAATTGGGTCAGCAGATGATGAATCATGTTGGTTTTGCCTGACCCTGTAGTTCCGGTGATCATAAAGTGCTTGGTCTCGGCTTCGGTAGGGATAGGAATCGTATCGAGGATTAGAGTGGAGGCAATCTTATTTTTCTTCAAAAACTTCTTATAACCCTTTAGGTTAGTCAGCTCAAATCCACTGAGTTTTTGGGTCTGTTTCAGCTGCCCCCCTTTCCACAGGAAATAGACAATCACCGATATTGCCATGCCTACAAATGCCCCTCCTCCCCAATAACAAGCCACCGTCGCATCGTGGGTCAGCGTCTTCATAAAAGCTGCACAATAACGACTGTTTAAAAACGCTGTGGCCGAACATCGTTGAAGGTGTCCGTCGACGATACAAAAGCAAAAGCCATTAAGACGATTAAAGCTCTTTTGTAAGTCGTAAATCGCTAAGGCCCACCAATAGGCGGGAAACATGAGAATATGGATAAACGCTTGTTGAGAAAAGAAATACCCCAACCAACCTAGAAAACTGCTGACAAAACCAATCTTACAGGTAGACATCGAGACCTGTTTCAACATGCGGAGTTTATGAAGCTGTGTCTGTCCGCCTTGCGTAAAAGGAGAGGAAGAAAGTGTCATTTTTTTTAAGCCTTTCTTAAGGTTTTGAGTGATACACTGAAGGTGGTGGAGGGAAAAACCATAATGTCAAAAACCAAGAAACAACCTGTTAAACAACGGATCAAAGATATTGCTTTATGGGGGGCCCTGTTCCTCATTATGTCCTTGTTGTATGGTGATCCAGTGGTTCTTAAAATCAATGTTCCTCTTTTTCTTATTATTGCTGCTGTTTTATCCACCGGACGATATAAACATGGTAAGGCCGATCGTATAGACCCTTCCGTTCTCCAAGATTTTAGGAGACCTCATCATTCCGGTTTTAAGACTCTTGCTTCGCGTCAAATTCATAGAGGCTACTAGTCCTTTCCCTGTTGTTTTAACCCTAAATTAACAGCGGTGTATTCTGGTATCTCTACCTGTTTGTCTTCTTTTTGCTCAAATTGTTTGTACAGTTCTTTTGTTGCTAACTTTTGCAGATAACCCATTTCGTCTTGCGCGTGTTTGTTGACTTTGCCCCTAAAAGCATTGTTTACGAGATCATAGTTTGTTTCTAAAACTTTCCCTGTCCGCAGGGCTTGGTAATTGTAGGTGTTCAGCAATTGTTTGGCCTGGTGTTCATAACCCTTATCAATCTGCCGATCTACCTGCACCCCTTCTTGATGACTTCGTTTATTAATGGTCGCAAAAGTCTTATCTCTCAAATCCTCAGGAGTCCCTGAACTTTGAGAAACTTGATGATCCTTATAGGTTTTTTGCAAATTATGTTTGTTCCGTAAGTTACCTTCTAAAGCAAGGGCCTTTTAGGCCATGAAAGCATTGGCTTCTTTTTGCATTTCTTGGACGGAAAGCGATTCTAACCGTTCTGCCACTACCTGATTCACGAACTCTTGGGTGTAATTAGAATCCACCATGAAACTCTTGCTTTTGCTAATGGCCAACTCTTTCTGTAAGGATTGTGATTGTTCATAAGCTTTTGAAGCACTCTCCTGGTGACTGTTGGCCTTTTCATAATTACCAGAAAAGTTCCTTATGGATTCCTTGGTATTCTGGTCATTGGTATCAAAGTTCTTTGAATTGAAACTTTGATAGCCATGTTGTACAGCCTTCCTAAAGTCATCACTTTTCCCCAATTCTTTGATTTGATTTTCAGCTTGAGTAGCCCGTGCAGAATCATGTTCTTGTTTTGAATAATTTCCTCCTACATTGCCATTGACACTTATAGGCCCCAGTTCAAAAGCCTTAATAGATATATTCCCTCCAGCAGAAGCTTCAGCCACCTTTTGATTCACCAACTCTTCGCTGATGCCAAAATCCTTAGAAATCCTTTGCACCTGATTGTAATGGCGGGCTGCTTCTTGCATCGAGGACCCTGTCTCTTGATTAGACCATTGTTGACCACTCGATATCATGTTTGACGCATGTTTCCCAATTTGTAGGTAATCACTGGATGTCGCTTGCCTTGACACCATGGCTTGTTCACTTTCGCTTTTCTGAAAACTTTCCACTTCGTTACAGAGGTCTCGATGAACTTGTTCTTGAACTTGACTGCCATGGAGCGTAACAGGTAGCTGAGAAACATTATGATTCAAGATTTGTTCCCCATTGGGAGCAAAGGTGCGAGACGTCATCCCCTCTTGAAAGGCGATATGTCCCCCTGTATAAGATGCTGAAACATCCTTTTTGAAAAGGCTTGAACTATCGGCTTGCAATCCATCCATCACCACATTGCCAAATGAATAATTGCCGGTTATTTTCTCCGAAGCTGCGGCGGAAGCGGCGCCTTGTGTGACACCCAGCAATTGCGAAGCCATCGTCACAAAGGCATACCCCCCTTGATCCATAATTGACCAAGCAATGACGGGAATTAAACAAGACAGATAACCCGCCGTGGCCGTCATGTCGGCCGATAAATTGCTGACCCCAACAAAATTCCAAATCGTAATGCCAGACTCCAGACCCATCTTACTGCTCATCCCAGAGGCCATATATTCGGTGACCAAAAAGTTTAAAATGGCAAACAAAGGCGGCCATAATTGAATCCAGGTGACAATCTTGGCCCAGAACAAAAAGAACTGCCATCCTTTGGGCAGAAGCGCAAACAACATCACAAAGATAAACAGCGCATAAGCCAAGGCTTCCAAAACGTTCTTTAACGACAGAAGCGTTTGGGAAACCGTTTCTCCAATGGTTTGATAGGTCTGACGTTGTTGAAGGTAAGCGCGCGTCGCCTCAAAATTCGGATGACCTCCCAGTTCCACCGTCTTTTGAACATTGCCTTTAAGGATCGATCGAATCATCATTTGCTGACGAATACGCTCAGAAGCGCCTTTGGCCGATCCTGTTAATTTGTTTAAAGCCCCTGGCAAGTGAGCCGCCGCCGATAACGATAAAGTTTGTGCTCCGTGATCAGACTGAACACCAAAGCTTTCCCCCATCTTACCATAAAGGGCTTTTAAGGCATGGTCAGTCGCTGCTGCCCAAATCAGGTTAAATCGCCGAACACCTTCCGCGCAGCAGATAATCTGAGTGCCGTTGGAGCGGACAAATTTGCCACCTTCATTCCTTTCGACGTCTCGCCAGGCAAAGCCTCGAAGTTTGGAAGGACGTTCAGAAACCAGCTGCCAAATGTCCCCACTCTTTTGCAAATCCTCCAGCGTGTATTTGTGACCAATCAAGGCATCATACACCACGCATTGGTTGACAAATTCCTTCATATTCTCGGCCATATCGCTGTTGGTGATTTGAACCGCTTTCATCTGGGCAATGGCCTGCGCACCAAATAGGAACCCTGTCTGACTATAACTGAGAGAGGCAAAAGACGCCCCCTCCGAACCAGAGTGTGAGGAAGACCCAGACGGGGGTAACGGTTGCATCGCTTGTTCCAACGCTTGGGTCAAACCGACACTTAACGCTGATAAACTCGACGCTGTAAAAGCCAAAGCAAAAGGCACATTATCAACAGTACGAAACTTGCCCGTCATGGTATCGGTAATATTAACGTTAGCAATCGGTGACAGCAAAACCATGACCACAATGTTGTAGGAGATAAACCAGGATGCTACTGGTTGCAATTGATTGCGCCACGCTGTGTAAATCATGGCTGAAACCGCGCCAATACACGTCGCTAATACCGTAAACGCCTTAATCATCGGCCCATGAAAAATCGCCGCAATCGCATTAAATAAGGTCGCAAGGGTTTCTAAACCCCCAATGGTTTGAATGGAAAAAGGGTCCATAATCTTTATCCTTTATATGTATACCCAATGAATTTCGGAATATGGATTCGAAAATAAGGATCGAGCGCCCGGAGTGTACAGAGGGGTACATGAGGACGCGAGAATCCGCAATTTTCGGAAAACAGATTTCGAAAGGCGAAGGGTATCTTAAGAGTCGTATTCATTGGACAACCCCCCCAACATATGGTGAATCTGGTTTTCAATAAGTCGGACTTTTTCGATAAACCCCAGCATCATGTCCATCTTGGCAAACAAGGACTGTCGGTAATGGGAAAGGTTCTTTTTGCTGTCCCGAATGCCATCCAGAAACTCTTTCAGATACTCATCGCTAAACTGCATCTGGCGCAGGGTATTGGCCCCTTCCTGAAAAGCTGTCAACACTTCACTCAAATACCGGTACAACACATCAAAGGCGATCAGCTCTGAATATTCCTGGATACTGATGGGTGCCCTGCCCTTTTGAAAAGCCGTGGTGACGTTGATAATTTTATAAATGGGCAAGGTGGAAACATTAATAATGGCCTTCTGTGCTGCTGTCGCCTCTTGCTCTCCATCATCATTTTGAATCTTTGTGACAAGGTCTGTTAGCGCTCCCTGAATCTTCAGGTGAAGAGATTTATCTTTGGCCAGTACCAACTCTGTTTCTGTCGGGTGGAGACATTTATCGGCGGTATCACATTTGTAATAGCGAATGCGCCCCCCACTCATGAGGGTGCTTAAGAACCCTTCCTGATCACCCTTCCCCCTTAACGTAATATGCTCATCTTTCCCCCCTTCCCCTTTGCGGTGGATAATCGTGCCAGAGACAGTCATAAAGATTTCTTTTAAGGTTTGGTTTTCCTCTGAACTTAATCCTTCTTCTTCAAAAGGATTGAGGTTGGTTTCTGAATCTTCAAAGGAAATATCCATCTTTTCCATCACCTTCCAGGCCAAATTAAACTCTCCAACCAACAGGTCTTTATGGCCCAGGGTTCTCAGTTTCTCTTCTTGATTGGTGCCACATTCATGACGCGCCCCTGCCCAATCTGTTGTTGCTCCTTGATGGGCCGATAACATCCGGCAAACAGACTGCGACCCTAAATCAGATTTCGGCCACGCGGACCCCACCAAGGCTGCCGCTGATTCACAAGAGTTAATATTCAAGCGGTTAAAGTCCGCCGCCAGTTTGTTCAACTGATGCATAGTGGTGTGGATTTGAGGTGCATACGTCTCAACGGCTAACATAAAAGCGTACGAAGACATGTTAGAGATGATGCTTTGCATCATGTTCTTCAGTTGATCTTTATTGATGTAGGAAACCCCGCCCGTCCATAAATCAATGCCGCCGCATCCCATCCGATAACCCGGCACACTCAAAGCGGCTAAGCGCTGACTGCGCACAGGGTTTCGAACAAACAAACTGCCGCCCGTCACATACCCCGCTGATTGATCTTGAAAAGCCGATCCGCCTGTGACATTGCTAACAGCCCCAAACTTATTAAAGAACGATTGCATGTTCTTCGACACACTGGCTTGAAGGGAAGAGTCTAAAAAACTGCACAGAAGAAAAGCGATGACCTTTTTCATTCAGAGTCTCCGATCAAAACCATCACGTTGTCTTCCAGTTGATCGAGGGACGTTGCGGCGTGAGTCAAAGGAATCAGCTCTTGAGTTTGTGCATTATAGGCCATCAAAGCCGGCACACCTTGGATGTTGAAAGCTTCTGCTATCCCATTGTCAGCTTGGGTGTTTTCAAAAACCTCAGAGTTTGAGCTATCTAAAGAGATGGGCATCACTTCCCAACGATACTTTTCAGCAAACATTTTAACGATCGGCGCAAACGCCGTGCAGTAAGGACAATCACCCCTAAAGAAGTAAAACAGGCCAAACGTTTTGGAAAGAGTGTGAATGGTTTCTTCTTTTTTCTGCCTTTCCCCCTCACTCTGAACATGACGAGCATATTGAGCGGTAGGAAATTGAACGTCTCTATTCAGCTCAGGCACCCTCAACACAGCTTGTTGCCAGGTTTTCGTAAAACGCTCAGACCGTTCCATCATATCTTTTTGAAACTGCATATAATTTTGAACATTGTGCAGCGTCGGGCTGACCAGGGCTAAGTGCAGCTTTTGTTCCAGCTTTTTCTTATAAGCCGCCAGAGTTTCAGAGGCTTGCTCCTCCAAAGACTGCGTCGAAGACTGTGTCGCAGACTTTGGTTTCTCTTTTTTAAGATCAGGCGTTTTGGACTTTTCCTCCTCTTCTTCAATCAAGCTTTCTTCAAGGAATTTTGGGTCATGATACCAAAACCACCCTTCCCCCCGGCGTTCATAAAAAGAATCCGCTTGAACGGTCGAGCCAAAAAAATAAGGGATAGCAAACAAGAGAATAAAAAAGTTAATAAGCCAGATCATAGGATGCTCCTTGAGACGTTTTCAGGGCTTTTTCTTGGAAAATTTGACGGCGTTGTTTTTCAGATGTTTGGGCAAGGGCTTTTTGCTTTTGGGCGTAATCTCGTTGAAGGGCTGCCGTTGCCTGTTGAGCCGCCTTCGCCATATCTTCTAAAACGTCGCTCAGATCAAGGCGCCCCCAATCAATGCGCTGTAACTCTTCAGGCGTTACACCCCGGCAATCAGGTTTTTCTGCTGTTCCCCAACCAAGTCCCAATTGGGCACGAGCCCCTTGTTGGATTGCACGGGCTAATTTACTGGGGAAGCAACAGTACACATATTCCTTGGACAGATTCATACCAAACGTATCATTCTTTTTTCTCTGACCCACAAAAACACAGCGTCCTTGCCCTCGCCATTCGGATAGTTGTTTCTCATCTGCAGTACAGTTGCTTGCCAGTCCCATTTTAACGCCAGCTCCTCCCCCTTTTTTGCAGCAATCCTTAAATGACCCTCCAAAATTGGTGGTGCAACGCTTATCTTCGCCTTTGAAAATGTTGATGACCGTCTTGCCATGAGTTTGCAGACTCTGCGACGCTTGCCTGAGAGCTTCAATGCGCGCTAACGACTCTGCCATGTTCTTGTTGCCTTCATAGCTAGGCGTTTCTGTGGTTGGCAGTTTTAAGTCTTTAGGACTGCGGATTTTGGTTATCCCTAAAGGACACTGAAACGTGTGCTCGTATTCAAGACACACCGTTCGACCCCCTGCTATCGCTTTGGTCTGCACACACCGTCCCCCTTGATCCGTACATCCCAAAGCCCTTAACGACGCACATTGGTCAAAGGTGTTTGTACCAATACGATAGACGCGGGTTTCTTCCCAAATTTCCCCGCTCATCGGTTCGCCTTGAATCATCCGGGGGTTTTCAAGAGGGCCGGCGCGCACTTCTTCCAGTTCCGCCGCCCCTTCATCTCTTAACCGTTCTTCCGTTTCGCACCCCACCCAATCATCGCTCAGGATTTTGACTGACTTGGACCGATCAATGACATACTCACCACCCCGACAACCGCCGCAATACGATTTTGATCCTGTCCACTTATTCTTCCAATGACCGATGCAGAAAGGAGGATTATGGTGACCCTGTTCAGGGACGACTTCAAGGGTGACAATTCTTTCTCGCTTGCAGGACTGAGTATAGCTGGTACCACTGCGACGACAAACTTTGGTCAAAGTTTGAGTGTTTTCTGATTCAACAACGTCTGTCCCCTCGCCCGCTTCTGCCTCTTTCAAGCTCTCATCCAAATCAAAGGTATAGTCTAAGCGACCTGTTTGAGAGTCGTTGATTGTCTTGAAGGTTTCATTTTTGCCTTTTTCCTGGGTAGCAGCCTGTTGCAACTTGTACTTGTCGTAAAGGGTCGTCTCACGGGGATTATCAGAAACCGGAACGCCGGCTGCCGTTAAAGCCCTTGGGTCTTTTAAAGAATCCTGTACGGCAGAAACACTCCCTGTCGCCGCCGCTTTCCCGGCTTCATAGTTAGCAACAGTCTGAAAGGGAAGAATAATCATAAACAAAAGAAATCGTCTCATGAAAGTGTCCTTTGCCCTTCAAGGGATTCTTCTTTCACCTTTTCCATCGCAAAGAGTAAATCCACATTGCCGTGCACTTTGTTCCATTGATCTTTATGAGATTGGTTTTGGTGATAAACTAAGAACACCGGCACTTTTTGAATGCTATAAGTCTGGAACAGCTTTGGATCAATATCGAGGGGGTGACCAATCCCCTTTGCCAAATCAGCGGTTGCCTGAAGACTGCCTTTCACCAGCCCTCGAATTACCAACCTGGCTTGATGCTTTTGTGCTTGATACGCCAAAGTCTTTAACGACGCCAGGGGCATACTGGCTGATACAAAAATAATTGGCGCCTTATCAGTTAGAAGCGGCGAATCTTTGGATGTTTGTGTTTCCTTCTTCTTCAAGCAGGAGCCTAAAGGTTGTTTGAAAGGTTGACACCGCCCCTCACCCACAGTTTTTTGACCTTGATCTTGGATTTTAGAAACACCGTCCTTGTATTTTAGGGCTTCTTTCTGTGCTTTTTGCTGAAGCGCCTTAAGGGAAACTTCTGTCGCAAAACAGGGTTGCAACAAAGCAAAAAAGGTAAAAATTATAACAAACAGCATTCTCGCCTCCGCCAAACCAAATAGCCGTAATTTAAAGAGTTATGAAGGATTTCTCGCTGAGCATTGCGGGGAAACAGAAAATCTGATTTGCCCAAGCCGTTACAAGAATTTGGAGACGGAATCGGATTCAGCATTTGTAACCGATACATAGACTTTTTGATGATTGGGCAAAGACTCGATCCACAAATATTATAGATGCCGAGATAAGCCCTTAATAAACCCCGCCGATGCATCATCGCCATAAACTTAATACCCACCAGTTCCGTTGCCTGAACGCCCGTAATATGCCCTGGCACAGAACCGGTAAAGGGATAAACACTGCCATGACAACCCGCACACCAGAACAGAGAATCAAAACCCCATCCCATGGCTGTCTTGGCACAATCCGCAGCACAAGCCCCTTGGGCGATCAGATTGCCAAACAACAAGGCCTCTGGATTTTGCATCAAGGCCCATTCATCGCGATTCCAAAGCGGGTCAAACTCCGTCAGCCAGGCTAAATCAAAGGCTTGTTTTTCCGCACACACAAAATCAACAAGCAACTCAAACAAATAAAATACCGGGAACACATACCAGTGAACATGCAAAAAGCTATTCTTTAACCCGCCTTCTCCCTCGGTTAAAGCCACCGTCCCTCGATCTTTGACAGAAGACCCATTCCCCAGCTTGAGCCCTCCTAAATTGACCAAACAGTAGGGATGACGTGTCACATCCATCAATCGAACCGGCTCCCAAAAAGAAATCTGAATCCCTGGGGTGGGCTGATTGAAGGGAGGCTTTGGACACACACAGACAACAGGTCTAATCTCTGTGCCGGCATCATCTCCTGACGTCACCTTGGTAGACCCCACCCGAATCGGAAAAATACACTCCCAACAGATATCCGTCATAATATTGTGGAACTTGCCTGTACATTCTGCTTGGAGAGACGGCACCCACAACAACAAAAGAAGAATCCCTTTATACCCAATGGATTTCGAAATATGGATTCGAAAATAAGGACCGAGCGCCCGGAGCGTACACAAAAGTACATGAGGACGCGAAGCGTTGAGATTTTCGGAAAACAGATTTAGAAAGGCGAAGGGTATCATGGAGTAACCTTGAATTCCGTAATGATCAAGACCTCTTCCTGGACTTCAATACGCGCTGGAATTTGTTGAATCTTATAGTGCTGACAAAGAACGCCTCTTTGATCAAAATACACAGGAATGCCAAGTTCTTTCTCAACTTCCAACGGTTTGCCTTTGACCAAAATAACGATGAAACGATCCGCATTCCGCTTGCCCAATTGTTTCTGATCTTCATCTTCCCCATCTATAAAAAGCAGCCCTTGCGAGGGTTTATGGACTGTTAGAGGATTCAACCGCTGTCCCTTTTGAGCCAACACCTGTCCTGAAGGATCTTTGATATCCGCTTCAATCAGCAAACTGGGATCATGGGTAAAGGTTCGCTCAACGTCAGTGGGTTTTAAGCCTTGAACGGGGGTGGGGGTTTCAATTTTTTCTTTGGCCTTTTTTTTCAAAGACGTTTCTATGGCTGCCAGTTGGCCAGATTCTTTCAGCTTTTGTAGTTTCCCTTTCAACATCTCTATCATGTCTTCTTCGGCAATATCGAACAGCTCCCCAAAAACCCCCTGATCTTTAACGGAGATTTCTTCAGCAGACAAAACAGGCGTTATCATCATCCATAGAATGAGAATGCCTCGATTTAAAACAAAGGCCATACGCGCCCCTTTATTTGTGAGGGGTGAATCAGGCCAAACTCTTCATAACGAGAATCAAAGCTGCGGGGATTTGTTCCCGCTACAAACACACAGTCATGAGGAATCATCGGTGTTTTCAAAGGATGAAGCGGGGTTCCGTCTTTTGTCTGATTCAACAAAGGAAACGTCTCTTCCCCTATCCTCAACTGCCCGTCCTGAACGTTTACCCCCTCACCCGGCACCCCTTTGATTTGCTTGATTAAAAGGTGATTGGGATAACGGGGATGGATAAAGGCCACATAATGCCCCCGCGCAAAAACCAAAGGCTCAGACTTCAACCCTATGTAGACTGTATGAGGGAGAGAGTCCGTTGAATTAAAATAAACCCGAATCTCGCCGTTGATAATCGCTTTTATTCCCAAAACAACAGGCAAAAAACAGCCGATCAACACAAACCCTCTTTTTAAGGTCAAAGAAATCATGACGCCATCTCTTCGTTAGAGTCTTCATTATAAAAGGCGATAAAGGCCTCTGTTTTATCAACGACATCCCCAAACAAACTATGACTTGGCACAATCAACAGATTGTTTTTCTGCGCAAAGGCTTTAAGGCTGGACTGCAGGTTTTCTTTGAATTTGATCATTTTGAGGGTGGCCTGTTCAGGACTAACGGTCTTACGCGCAATTCCTTCAGCTGTTTGTAAGACAAGTTTTTGACTATCAACCACTGCCAGGTGTTGTGTTTGACTTTTGCCCAACCAATACCCACTTCCCAGCAAAACAATCCCCACAACAATCAAATGATGTGATTTCATTATTCTTTCTTTCATTCTCTCATCTCCATGCCACCCCTATGCCGCGTCTTGTTTCAAAGAAGAAGAGGGAGGGGCAGAAAACTGAGAGGAAGAATCGATCCCCGCGACTTTTTCTACGGCCTCTTCCATCGTCCACCCCTGATCCACCAACTTTTTAACAGCGGCGTATTCTGAGGCTTTGGTTGAATACAATATTTTTGAAAACGGGTCTAAAACCAACCGGGTCACGGCATACCCATGAGGGCCATAAATCATACACTCTGCATACTCACCACCCTTGGTATGAACGGATTTCAGCGTCTCTTCCATGGCGTTGCTCATGTTCACGCGCTTGTTTTCTTTCAGCATGTTGATGGACTCAGGCTTTTGGGACAGTAAACACAACCAATCCGAATTCTCATAAGCCGCTAAGGCCCCGGGGCTCTGGTAAAAGTCATTCACACTTTGGGTGCCCACAACCAATGACCCGTTATATTTACGCAAACGACGGGCCAGAGTCTCCACAAACACACCACTTTTACTGCCGCGCAGCATGTCCCAAGCTTCATCAAACACAATCATAAAAGGCGTAAGGCGATCGCCTAAAAACATTTGGTTCGTGATGTGAACAACCACCATCTGGACAATCACCGATTGAAGGTCTTTCCTTTCTTTCAGCTCTTCCAGTTCAAGGACAACCAATGGTTTGTTAAAATCAACCGTGGCTTCCCCTTCAAAAAAGCGACCATACATTCCTGTCTTGGTGTAGGGGTAGAGCATAACCCCCAGATCCTTGGCTTTTTTATCGGCACGATCTAACAACCATTGCGCAATCTGCGTTAACGTGGTTTTTTCCTCAAAACGACGCCAGCTTTCTCGCATCGCTTGTTCAAGATAAGAAGCCTCTAAATCATCCACGCCCAGAGTGGGCGCGGCCATTGTGCAAAGGATGGACTTCACCATGGACAGGGAATCTTCAACCTCGTCCGGATTATCGCCTTTCAAGGTGGAAAAGGGATTCAAACACAACGGCGCTTTGGTGGTAAACTCAACGAATTGGCCCTCTAACAACAGACAGGTCTTTTCAAAACTCCGCCCCACATCCAACACAAACACTTTGCCCCCCTGCCCTAAGGTTGAGGTCATCAGTTCTTGCATAAAAACGGATTTACCAGACCCTGACCGTCCTACAACTGAGACATTGTAATTGCCCGCATTATTATCAAACGGCGACCAGAAAGTTACCTGCCCCCGTCTGCCTAACAGCAACATCCCCGGCGATTGGGTGCCGTACCATTCCCCTTGAATGGGCAAAAGATTCGCTGATTCAGATGAGATGGTGGTTTTTAGATTTTTGCTCGACCCTAAATCCGTCAGGTACGCGTCGCTAAAGCTCATCGGTAACAGGGTTAAGAGAGATTGAAGATGGAAAAACCGATCCTCCCTTAAGTGAAAGCCCTTTGAAAGATACAAATTGGTCAGCATCTGATCATAGCGATTCACCTGGTGAGGCGGCGCTACAAAAGAAACAGACATATTCGTTCGCACGAACCGATGCCCTTCCGCCAATTGCTTTTTAACAAAGTCGTATTCTTGCCACTCTTTCTTGAGGTTCGGTAAGTATTTGGCAATCGGGGAATTTAATTGCCGCTCTAAGTGAGAGGCCTTTGTCATAAATTTGAATTGGGGTTCTGTTTGCTTAGGAATATGTACGCCATAATGAAGAAAGAAAGGGAAAGGCAGTTGTTGCAACAGTTGCGTCGCACTGCCAATGAATTCCCCCATCTGGGATTGCGTCCACTGTCTCGATGGGTACTGCGCAACCCGATAGGCCCGAAAATACTGTTCGTCTTCATTGATAATCAGCCCTTTCTTGGTGACTTGGATCGAGGTATTGCGTGTGGGCGTCTGACAACGAATCGGGTCATAAAGGGTATAGTCGGGAACAAAGGGTGTAAAATCTTGGCTTTTCAGGTTGGCGAAAAAGAGATCATCTATCAAACTCATCAGGGTTTCAGGGGGCAACCCAAAACACTGCAAACCCACCATCTTCAGCGTTTCCTCTAACCGCTCTTTCAATTCTTTGGCTTCAGCCACGGCCTGAAGAAGGGGTTTTTGATCTCCTTTCTCATAAGGAAGGGTCACAGATAAAATCACCCGGAAAAACCGGGCGGAGAGCGTTTTGCTTTCAGAGGTAGCCAGGTCTTTAAATGTTTGTGTTCGATAGAAGGCGAGTTTGCTGAGGATAGGGGATGTCTGGGCCCTAATGTTCTCCCACGCGGATAAGGCCCCGCCAATATACGGATCTGCAATCAATAGAAACTGGATATTGGAATTCTCTGGCAACACATATTTAAACAACCCTTCGATTTGCTTATGCGATTCCTCGCTAAACCCCATAATCGGCAAACTCTCTAAGACAAAGCCAAGGGTGGAACGATTAAAGTAAACGCCCTCTTCGTAGGATTCATAAGGCAAAGCCTCTTTCAACGAATGACAAGATAGATAAGACCGAAAAGTCTTTAAGTTTATCGACTCTTGTTGATAAGAATCTTCTTCTCTGAAAAAGTTTTTAAAAGTCTGTTTAAGACGCGTCAACATATCCTGTTCCTTTTCTGTATGATAACAATCTGTCAGAGAGGTTTTTCATCAAGAGAAAAATTCGGCACAGACCATTGACCCGTTTGAATCACGGTATGCAGAGCGGATTCTTCATGAAGATTGCCAAACTCATCTTGATAAGGGGCAAACCAAACCCGCACGGATTGTTCAGGGTTTCGTCCCACCGTTGTCAACGGGCCAGCCTGAACTAAGTAGGGTTGTGGCACCACCGCCAGGGTCAGAACCCCGCGCTTTTGGGATTCAACCGTCTCGTCCGTCTGCTGTTGAATCAGCGTGTGGTTCTCTTGCATGCTTTTCCAGCCAAACCCTTCACCCGGCTCTGAGGAAAAGCTTTCTTTGCCTGTCGTCATACAACCACTCGTCAAGAGGGGAAGAGCAAAAAGCAGGGCTGTTCTTTTGAAAACTGGTCTTCTGAAAACGGTTCTTGTCTTGTTCATGAGGATAACCCTTTCATGGTTTGTAGATTCTGTTCATCAGACCTTCGCCCCTCATCCTGGGACGCCACGTCTCGGCGTTCTGCATCATGGGTATTCATCAGTGTTTGTCGGTAAACCGTTTGGTTCATATCAAAGCCTGCTTTGAAAACCACATCAATCTTGCGGCCCGCTTCAATTTCAACCACCGGTTGCAACTGTTCCGCGCGCTTAATATAAAAGTCAGAGAATTTTTCCATCGCATTGCCAAGACCCTTCCCGACCCCCGCTTGTAATAAATGCGTAGCACTAAGAGGGTTCATCATCGCAACTCCACTTTGACTAATTGTTGTGGGCATCTGGGATTTTTGTTGACCAAAGAAGTCCCCCATCCCAGAGAAGAAACCACCAATAAAGGCATTGCGCATTGCAGGGCCTGAACGATCAACCACCGTTCCCCTTAAACCATTGGCCCCATCCTCTCCTGCCACATATCCATCCACAGGGAGCTCAATCACTTCTTGGGTTTTCCTTTCAACGCACGACAGTTTCTCTAAACGCATATACACCCGCTCTGACGGTAAATCGCCATAAGCCGAACCGATCAGAAAGCATTGTTTGACATCGGTTTTGAATCCTCTGGGTAAATTTCCCAGATGTGTTAATTGAATATGAACCGGTTGCGGATTTGCACTTGCCTGCACCGACGTCGAGGCCACAACGCCACTGGTCAACACACCCCGAACAAAGCTGCCCGCAGGAACATAATGATCAATAGACCGTTTGATCTTTTTAGAAAACTGCGGATCAAGCTTAAAGGAAATACGGTGGAATTTAGGCGCTGCTTGAGGTTTTTCTTGTGCCGGCAGTGTCACTTTTGTCTCTGTCTCTGTCT
>Ga0209550_10002323_pt1 | contig 18274 bp, 9 predicted proteins | sample LauGreSuBDMM15SN_2_FD_187567 | JGI IMG/M metagenome (GOLD analysis project Ga0209550, IMG submission 187567) | Freshwater lake microbial communities from Lake Michigan, USA - Su13.BD.MM15.SN (SPAdes) (version 5) | ecosystem: Environmental > Aquatic > Freshwater > Lake | place: Lake Michigan, USA...
CGGGCAGACGGCACACTTTGACTGCCTCGGGCGCTGGCTCACCCCGGACGATCCTGACCATGGCAGGCTGGTGGAGTCGACGAGCGGGCTGGTGGCCATAGAACTCAAGTGCCCGTTTTGCAAGAAGGCGCTCTCCCGCTCGCGCACGCGCATGCTGAGGGCGTAATTTGCGGATCGCTATCGGTCATTCTTGTTGATCTGGGTCGGCATGCCATTGTAATTTTATGCTTAACAGTCTGTTCACACTTCTACACAGGTGTGAGGTGAGTCGAATCCATGATATCCAACGCCGCCGAGGAGAAGCTCGCGCTCACCATCTGCGCGCTGGCGATGGCATTACTGGTGCGTCGTGCGCGCCGGCGTTCCGCGTTTGCACCGATGGTGAGCCTTCTGCCGCCCTCGACGGTCGCGGCGCTCACACGGCACCGCTGGCTCGCGCTACGGCACAAGTGCGTCGCGAAGGCGGTCAATCCGGCGATGCTCGAGCGTGCATTCGAAGCGATCCGCTGCGCCTTCGCGCCACAGCAGGTGGACTATTCCAATGCCGCGTACGGAAAGAACCACTGGAAGCTGTCGTGCTTCATGGAGTACTCGAATGGCGTCGCTGCGGGCAGCGTGAACCTCGCCGCAGGCGCACCAATGCTCGCGGCGTGCGGCCCGATCCTCGCAGCGTGCGATGCCGTCTTCCTGCCGTGGTGGGAGACGCTGCACCCATGCCCGCGCGGCGCCACGCGCGAGCTCGTCCGGCTCCAGAGCTTCGTGACGCGCTACCGGCCGAGCCCCGATGAGACGCACCTACCGCGGCACATCGACGGCGCCAACGTGGACGGCTCACTCGTTCTCGGGCTGCCCACGTACAGCGCGTTCGGCGACAGCGGCGGGCTCACCGTGTGGGACGGCGAGAACGAGACCGAGGAGTTTGTGTACCCGATCGCCGCGGGCGACGCTGCGCTGCTCGACTCTCGAGTGTGGCACCAATCCAATCCAATCAGCTTTGGTGAGCGATGGGTGCTCGTCATCTTCTACAAGGTGCACACGATCAAAGCCGACGGCACCGTCGTCGCGGCCACCGTGCTCGACGGCGGCAGGGCGGCTTCCGCCGAGGCAGCGGGCTCCGCCGAGGCGCGCGCGCACGCGGTTCGCGAGCTGCTCGCGAAGCGAGTCAAGGACGCAGCGCGCCGGCGCGAGGTCAGCGTCGCGGCGCTGCCCAAGAAGGAGGGCGCGTGGCTAGGCGCCTAGAACGAGGACCGCGAGAGGAAGGGCCGAAGTGGGGAGTCTTGCTCTGCTTCGGCGCGCCGTATTGGTCATCACGTTGTGTATCGCCCGTTGGTACTGTCGCTTCGCTCCGCCGCTGCCCCTCGCACACGAAGACATTGCATTGACGATGGAGGAGCAACAGCTCGACCCGCTCGAGCTGGAGCACATGATGGGCTTCGACGGCTCGTGCGGCGGCTCGGTCCAGTACCACCCGACGGACGCGTCGGTCATGATCTCGTTCACCGGTTGTTTGATTGTCATCTCGGACGTCAAGGACCCTCACCAGCAGGAGTTCCTGCGCGGGCACAACGAGGCGATCACGTGCATGGCCATCTCGCCATCAGGCGCGCTGATCGCCTCGGGCCAGACGTCGACCACGCGCGTACCCAACTCGGAGGCGATGGTGATCGTGTGGGACTACGCATCGCGGCAGCCGCTCTACCGGCTCATGGAGCTGCACGACGGCATCGCCTTCTCGCGCAACCGCGTGCGCGTGCTCGCCTTCTCGCCCGATGACCTGTTCCTCGCGGGCAGCGATGACCAGCCCGGCGGCGCCAAGCTGTGCGTGTGGCATACGAACACGGGTCAGCTCGCAGTGCTCTCCAAGACGCAGCAGCGGCAGCTCAACTTCCTCGCGTGGGGCGAGGTGATCCCGTCGCGCAGCAAGACGCAGAAGCACGCGGCGTACCAGCTTCAGACGGCTGCGAACAGCAAGGTCATCAAGTACCTCATGGAGTTTGACGTGCACACCATGCAGTTCAACATCAAGCAGTCTCTCTTCCAGTTGCCTTCCTCGGGGCTGGCGCGCGAGTACCACTGCGCGACAGCCGTGTGCAACGCGAGCGGCACATGGTTCCTCGTGTGCGGCTCGAGCGCGGGCGAGCTGTGCGTCTTCAACGCGGCCGCCATGGTCTTCCGTGCGTGCGTACCCGTCTCCAAGGGCGGGCTGCTGTCGCTCGCGGTGCGTGATGCGGGCGACCCTTTTGGCGAGGGGAGCGCCACCGCGCCCCTCGCCTACTGCGGCATGGGCGACGGCACCCTCAAGCTGCTCCAGGGCGAGGACTTGCAGTGGACCTGCCTCGCCGACGCACAGCTCGACGGGGAGGTGCGCTCCGTGACCGTCTCGGCCGACGGGCGTCAGGTTCTCGCGGGCACGAGCTTGGGGAACATCTACCTGCTCGACGCGCGCGATTTGCGACCGTTGGGACCGGACGGCAACTATGCGGCGCGCTACGAGCCGCTGCTCGCGTCGCACCCGCAGCCGATCAACTGCATCAGCTTCGGCGGCAGCTCCGAGTGGTTCATCAGCTCCGCCGAATCTGGCCATCTGCGGCGGTGGGAGCTCTCTCACTATGGAGTCGAGTTCGAGACACCTCCACCCGTCAAGACGACGGATGCGTACGCGGTCGTGCGCGCCGAATGCCTCTCCATCGACAAGGACACGCTCGAGTGCCTCTCGGGCTGGAGCGACGGCAACGTGCGCTGCTACGACGCGCGCACCGGCGCGCCGCTGTGGGAAATCGTCAAGGCGCACCGCGGGGGCGTCTCTTGCATCGTGCGCTGCGCTCTCTACCTCGTCACCTGTGATGACCTCTGATGACACCTGATGACACCTGATGACACCTGATGACACCTAATTGCCTCCCTCATCAGGTGCGCTGCGCTCTCTACATCGTCAGCGGCGGCCGGGACGGAGCAGTGCGCGTGTGGGGCGACGGGCCGTCTCGCCAGCTGCACGGCAACTTTGACGAGCACTCGAAGCGTATCACGTCGCTCTGCGTCGACTGCAACCCGTATGCGCGCTCCAAGGTCATCCACTCTTGTGGCGAGGACAAGAAGATCGTGTCGATCGACCTCGACCAGGCACGGAGGGTCAAGTGCTTCACCGTCAAGGAGGGTGCGATGCAGTCGATGGTGCAAATGGATCGGGGCGAGTACGAGCTCATCACGGCGGATACGTCGGGCGCGCTCAAATTTTGGGACACCGACGAGGAGCAACCAGTCTCCATGATGCTCACGTGGTCTCCTCAGCAGGATCCCAACAAGGACCGTCGCCTCACCCACATCGACCTCTCGCCACCTATGGACGGCTCTTCGTCGGACTTCCTGCTTGCATGCACCGCCTCGGGCGAAGTGCAGGTGTGGGACCTGCGCACGTCCGCGCTCCTCTCGATCGGCGCCGCGCACTCCGACGAAGTCACCATGGCCAAGTGGGCGCCCGACGGGAAACAAGTTGTCTCCGTCGGCAAGGACGCGTGCATATGCGTGTGGAACTGGTATGGCAGTGGCGCGCCGCCGCAGTAGCGGAGGAGGAGACGGCGTGGAAAAAGCGTGGAAGCCGACGAGCACGATGCACTGCACGGCGGGGCGAGAGGGCGAGGGGCTGCTGCTGCTGCGCGAGCGCGCGTAGCAACTCATAACACATGATGCACTGTCGGTGTGTCGGTGTGACAGCTGCGGGTCGGATGATCACCTTCAAGGACGGGAGGCGCGCACCGATGGGGGCCCCGTGTGCTGCTAATGGGTGTTCTGGTGCTGTTGATGAGAGCGGCGCCCTGAAACACTCCTCAAATCGAACCAGGTCACCTGGTCACCTTTTGAGGTCACTGCAAAAGTTGGCGTCGGCGACGCGTCACGCACCCCGTCGCGCGCTCGATTTTCATGACTTTTGTCTTGGTGCGCTTCCGCGTGCCGACATGCTGCGTCGCACGATGTTTCCTCTGAGGGCGAGAGCGCGCGTCAGTGTGCGTGCCTACTGCCTACGAGCTGAACCGCTGCGTAACTTGGAACTCGCCATCGCAACACGTGCAACCATGCGGCCAGCATGCCTCACCGCATCTGCACTAAGCGCTGGGCTGATTGTGCACTCCCACCTGTGGCCACGCCTGCCACAAGCAGTGTGCGAGGCGTCGCCGGCGGCGGCGGAACCAGTCATAGTGACGAAGATTCTTACGTCGCCTCGCAGTAAGACCCTGCTGGTGCTCGCTTGCGTGCGGCGCGCCCTGTTTCTGATCGTGTTCTTTGGGCCCCTGCTGTTGCTGTATCCATTGTGTCGCTGGACGTGGGCAGAGGAGTTTTGGTGGCGGTGGTGCGTGCGTAGCTTCGAGCGCTCGGGTGCGCTCCTCATCAAGCTGGCGCAATGGGGCTCTTCGCGACCAGACATGTTTGGCGCCACGGTCTGCCGACGCTTCAAGCACCTGCAAGACAACACGCCTGAGCACCCGTGGGAACAAACGGAGTTCTCGCTCGACGCCATGTTTGGACCCGAGTGGCGGCGCGATCTGCACATCGAGCGCACGCCGATCGGATCCGGTTGCATCGCCCAGGTCTACCGCGGTCTCTTGCGGCAGGCGAACAGCGGCAGCAGCAGCGGCGCCGGCGCCGGCGCCGGCAACAGTGGCAGCGGCGGCGAGAGTGGCGCGCTGGATTTGGTGGTCACGCCTGAGGAGGGCACGTGGAGGCCGGTAGCCATCAAGGTGCTCCACCCGCATATGGCTGCGCACATGGCGGTCGACATATGGTTGCTTGAGGGCGTCGCGCAGCTCCTCATGCTGACGTCGCTTCGATGGCTGAACCCGGAAGCGATGCTGCGGGAGTTCGCGTCCATGCTGACCGAGCAGCTCGATCTGCGCGTCGAGGCGTCCAACCTCGAGCGCTTCCGCGCGGCCTTCCCCCCTTCGGCGGAGCATGCACGCCACGGGAAGCCATGCCCGCTAGTGGCCTTCCCCGAGCCGATGGCACCCTTCGTGTCGCGCGAGGTGCTCGTCGAGAGTTTTGTGCATGGACGCCCCTTTCTCGAATGGGCGGCGGAGCTGCCACGTGGCTCCCCTGAGGGTCGGCGCGTCTGCGCCGATGGCATCGATGCAGTCCTCCAGATGATCTTTCTCGACAATTTCGTGCATGGCGATCTGCACCCGGGCAACATCTTCGTCGCCGAAGGACCGACAGGCGACCCGACCGACGTGCAACTCACCTTCCTCGATGCGGGCATCGCCGTGCGCTACCCGGTCGCGGATCACGAGACACTCTTCAACGTGCTGCTCTCCTTCATTCAGTACGACGGCGCTCGCGCCGCCCGGATGATGGCAGAGCGCTCCCCTGCGCCCAGCGAGCTGCGGGACCTCGATGGCTTCTGCGCCAAGATCCAGACGATGGTCGAGCTCGCGCGAGATTCGCCCACCTTTTTCGACCAGATCGGAGATTTCATCTCGATCATATGCGAGGCCGCGTGCGAGCACCGCGTCAAGATGGACTGCACCTTCGCCTCGATTGCGCTCGCCATCAAGGTCGTCGAGGGAACCGTCATCCAGGTTGATCCGACCGCCGACGTGGCACCCCGCGCCAAAAAGGTCGTCGTGCGCGAGCACCTGCGCCGCAAGGGGCGCGTGCTGTTGGGCGTAGGCCGCTCGCAAGAGACAGGCGATCTGCTCGACCACGAGGCCCAGGCCAATGAGGATAGGCTCCTCCTGGCTGCGAAAGAGCGCGCGGACCGTGGCGAAACCAAGGCGAACTTCAACATAAGGGACGAATTCCGCGCGCGCCATCCGAAACGCGGGTAGTGTCTAGGCTCATGTGGCCAACAGCCGCTTACATGAATGCAGTCTTTGACTGTTCTTCTCTGCATTCTCCACACATCACTCCTCAGCTTTCACCGTTCCAGCCTGCTCTCCTCGACGCGGCCGCCGGCCCGGCCCCTATGAGGGACCACCAAAACCATGCAACACATGCTCCACCCACGGCAAAGCTATCTGATACGTTCCAAACGTGATGCCACCTCCGAGCCCGGCAATGGCCGCGCGGTACAGCCCACCGCGATACAAGGCTGCAGGCCCGCCGTTGGCAAGTATCGTGGTCACCGCACTCGCGAAACGGTCCACCTGCGACGAGGTAGCGGCCGACTCGTCCCATTCGCTGGCCTCTCGCGTGAGCTGCAGCGAGGTCTTGATGGTGTCGAGCGGCTGCGTGAGCAACGCGGCGCCGCTGCTCGCCGTGAAGCCAGCGAGCGCCCCGCTGACGCCGCTGTCGTTCGCCGCAGTCGCTGAGAACGCTTCGAGTAGGATCGGATAGCATGAGAGCCGCAAAACCTCAAAGGGAATCGAGCGAAGCACTGTTGCGCCAAAGCCGGTCCACAAGGCGCCCACGCCCTCGTTACACAGCAGTGACGAGAAGCGGCGCACGTCACCCTGCAGAAACGGCTGCAGGTCATCCGTCTCCGTCATCGCACGTGTCTTGAGCAACTCGGACGGCGTACGGACAAACCAGTAGCCAGTGGCTGAAAGCGCCGCCGCGAACTCCGCGCTACCGCCCAAGTCCTTGCACACCTCATTCAAGCCAAAGTAGGCGCTACCCGCAGGCAGACTAAGCAACAGCGTCGGCAAAACGCCGGCATAGAGCGAGCCTTGCTGCGCTGCCTCTCGCTGCAAATCACTCAGAATCTGCGAGCGCGTCTTCAGCGTGTCCAGCGGATGCAACACGCTATCGCGTGCGAGCTTTGAGAGTGCACCTGCGACGACGGTAGCCTGTAGATGGACGTCACTGCTCGTAGCGATCAGCGTGCTCGGATGAATCAGAGTGACGTCGATCAGTAGCATTTTTCTTCCCTTCCCTTTACAAGAAAGTTCAGATGAGAAAGTTCCTTATTTCTCGAAAGTGAATGTCTTCGTGCTGTGCTGACGTGAGTTGGGAAGTTTCTATCGTCACAGATATTTTGTCGCGTGTTGAGGGCATCTCGAGATTTAATTATACGACGCCTGTGAAGGGCGCCGATGCTTGATCGGTGGCTGCTCGTGTTCCTCGTGCCGGCTGCCGATGGCTATCACACCTTTGCCGCAGCCGTGCCTCAGGTGCGCATCGCACCTGCACGCATGGCCCAAGATACTCCTCCAGTACCGGCATTCCCAACTCCACTACCACAATTTGCATCCACTCTGCTGCCTCGGGCGGTAGCGTTGGGTTGTTTGACTGGGGTCGGCGTCGCGTGCCTCAAACTTGGCATCGAGGGCATTGAACCCATCGTATTGGATCCGAACGCGTTCTGGATTCAGGCTCTGCCACCAGAGGTCATTTCGGTAGCGACGCCAATGCTCGGTGGCTTGGCCGTCGGTGTGCTGAGAGTAGGCACCCCAGGCTTTGACAAGCCGCCAAAGCCGGATGAATCTCTGTTCGACTGGAGCAGACGCGGCGTCGCTCGGGCATCCGCAGCAGCAGCTACACTCGGCACGGGCAACAGCCTCGGGCCGGAGGGCCCCGCGGTGGACATCGGGCGAGGCATTGCTGCCCGGATCTTCGGCGGTCTTTGCGAGGAGCGAGATACGATCCTTGTAGCGGCGGGCGTGGCTTCCGGTGTCGCCGCCGGCTTCTCCGCTCCTATTGCCGGCATCGTCTTCGCCTGCGAGACCGTGGCGCCAGAAGGTGGCCGGCCTGCGCTACAGCTCCGGCCCCTGATCTCACGAGGGTGGGCACGGGCTACCAGGGCACTGCGCCCGCCGGAGCCCAAAGGAAGGACGAGATCAAAGGAGATCAAAGGAGATCAAAGGAGATCGCCGGAGCCCAAAGGAAGGACGCGGCTACCGATTCAGGAGAGATTCACCGAGTATGGCGATGCGTATGCTTCGACCATCGAGCCCTTTTTCAATCCAGATGTGACTGTCGAAGCCTTGTGCGATGATTCTGCTCTGCTCTCGACGGGAACGGACAACAACGCAGCTGAGGTCCGGAGCCAGCTGGACGGTATTGCGGCCACGGAAGGTGGAAGGGCGCGAGAGAAGGAGGCGGAGACGGAGATGAGGCTTGCGTACGCGCAGGCTCTCAACGAGATGAAGACGAGCGAGATGTCCGCCCAACGGATCTCTCTGCGCCGCGCGCGGATGTGGCAGGCCTCCCCCGCTCGCGTCACTCTCCGCGTAGCCGCCGTCGCGCTCTCGGCGTCATGTGCCGCTCTGGTGAGTGAGACCATCCTCCAGGGCTCCCTTCGACTGCAGTCGCCCGAGTTCACGCTCGAGTCGCCGCTGCTCGAGATGCCCTTCTACCTCGGCCTCGGCGTGCTCGCGGGCGCTCTCGCGATCCTTGTGCGCGCTGATGATGACTGATGATGACTGATGATTACCTCCCTCATCATCGCGATCCTTGTGCGCGCTGATGATGACTGATGATGATGACTGATGATGACTGATTATGACTGATGATTACCTCTCGCGATCCTTGTGCGCGCTGATGATGACTGATGATGATGACTGATGATGACTGATTATGACTGATGATTACCTCTCGCGATCCTTGTGCGCGAAGCTCGCACAGCCTCTGATGATGACTGATGATGACTGATGATGACTGATGATGACTGATGATGACTGATGATGACCGATGATGACTGATGATGACTGATGATTACCTCCCTCGTCAGGTGCGCGAAGCTCGCACAACCTCTCTGTCTGTGTGGTCCGATGAGGGCGCAATCGGCTCGAGTGTGCCGCTTCTCCTCCGGCCGATGGCTGCCGCGGCGGTCGTCGGCAGCATTGGCATCGCGTTCCCGCGCATCCTGTTCAACGGCTACGCCACACTCAATGCCATCCTCGCCAACACGCAGCCCGAGCCGCCCCTCTCACTCCTCGGCTACTCCTTCCTCAAGATAGGGACGACTGCCTTCTCGCTCGGGGCTGGTCTCGTCGGTGGCCTCTTTGCTCCCTCTCTCTTCATCGGCGCCACTGCCGGCGCGGCCTTCCACTCCCTCGTGGCGAGCGCGACGGAGCTTGCAGCCACCAACCTCGTGTCGCTTCAGCTCTCCCTCGATGTGGTCCCTGGCTCGTGGGGGGTGCTGCCCATCCTCCACGTTGCCGCCGCCCCGGCGTATGCGATCGTGGGAGCGGCGGCCACACTCGGCGCGCTCTTCCGCAGCCCGCTGACTGCCTCCGTGCTCCTACTCGAGCTCACGCAAGAGAATCCCTCCATCTTCCTTCCAACGCTCGCCGCCGCGACCGTCGCCGAGTTCGTCCTGGCGACCTTTGTTGAAGCGCAGGAGCAGAAGCGCCTAGAGGCACTGGCGGAGGCGTGCGAGCTGCCTGAAGACAACGTGGTTGAGGTAGATGCTCAGTCGCGGGACGCTGCCAAACCGACGACTCGCTGACAGCGGCGGCGGAGCGCTTACCACATAACCTCATCTCAAGTAGATTATAGGAAGCACACGTCTCTGACCGCATTTTCGTACATGTTGGGGGACCGCATGTCCATACATGCATGTGATCTGCATGCATTCACTTTCGGCGTCACGTGGTCGTGGTTTGCAAAAAGGCGAAACCACCAAACGAAAAAAGCAATTCTGATTGGAGGTCATTTTCGTGTTGTGGTGGTGTGCGGACTGGCCCAGCGCGCCGGAAGTCCATGAGCTCGGACGACGATGACGACGATGACGATCCAATCTACAGCGCCTCCGACGACACCGACGATGACGACGATGACAATACGCGGCCTTCGGCCTCGCCCGCCTCGTTGCCGCGCTCCTCGCAGCTGCGGCAAGGGCTGCAAATCATCCATGGGATAGCGTCCGCGGCAGACTCGGAGGCCTCCAAAGAGGCATCGCTTCAGCAGGATCTAGAGGCGGCAGAGGCTGAGGCCGTTGCGGAGCTCGAGAGCGAGCGTGCCGCGGGCAGGAAGAAGCCGGAGGGTGCGCCGCTGCGAGCTTCTTCCCCGCCGCCGCCGCCACCAGTGAAAACCTCTCCGCGAGCAGAATCTACGTCATCGGCCTTCCACGTGCCTATCGGCTCGCCGCTCAGCTCGACTGCCGCCTGGTCACCGCCGCGCGTGCTCAAGGGCACAGAGGCGATTAAATACATCCAAAAGGAGATTGGAGTGCAGCAGACCTTGCTCGATGCGCAGCGGGCGTCACCCACGCCCGGGCGCTCGTCCTCCCGTCGGCCGACGACGGCCCGAGGAGGCGTCCGGCGCGACAGCAGCGGGACCCCCGCCACACGCTTTGGCGGCGGCGGCGGCGCTGGTGCAGCTGGCAGCGCGGGTGCAGGCGCCGTCACGGGCGCGGGTGCAGGTGCTGGTGGCAGCGCGGCCGGCGGTGCGCTGCCGTTCCATACACGTGGCTCGACTTGGACGAATGTGGTGCCCTCGCCGGCGATCGGCGCGCCCTCGCCGCGCTCGTCGCTGCTGCGCGTGCGCCGACACTACGAAGACCGTCTTGAGAAGGAGCGCGCTACCATCCGTCGCAAGGAGGCAGAGCTCGACGTGGTCGCCCAACGTGTCGAGAACGAGGCGCATCGGCAGGCGGTGGCGACGACAACCAAGAGCTTGACGCGCCTGCGGCACGAGCAGCAGCAGCAGCTGCAGCAGCAGCACAAGATCCACCAGGCACAGGAGCACGACAAGGCCGCGGCCGCTGTGCGAGAGGCCCAGCTGCTCGAAGCGCATCGCGCCGAGTTGAGCAAGGTACAACGAGAGGTCCGTGTCGCCGCTGAGGCGCGCGGCACGGCGCAGCTCAAGGCGGCCGAGGAGCGGCACGCCAAGGCGCTGCGCCAGCTCGAGGAGAAGCTGCGCGCGAGCGCGGCCAAGCGTCTCGAGGATGCCTTCGCGAGCACCAAGCGCGAGGCCGAGCGTGCCGACCGGCTGCAGCGCGAGCTCGATGCGATCAAAGCGGACGCCCATATGGGGCTCGCGCGCGCGGAGCGATCTCGGCGTGAGCTCGAGGAGGCGGTGCGCGAGGCCGAGGCCAAGTGCCACGTCGACAAGGTGCAAGCGGTCCAGACGGAGCGCCGCTACTGGAAGCAGGTACGCGAGAACGCGCTGCAGGCAGAGTCGATCCGCTCCGAGACGGTGCTGCAGAAGATTCGAATAGCCGATGAGAACGCGACGCAGGCGGCGCAGGCGCTGCAGCTGGCGCACGAGGCACAGCAGCGCGCGGAGGTCAAATGGCGCATCGCCGAGAGTGAGAGAGAGGCGATGGCCGAGGCTCAGGCGAACCTCGAGGCGCTGCGCAGGCTCGCGCAAGAGGAGTTCGATCGAGGCCAAATGATGGCGGCGGACGCGGAGGCGCGCGTGGCGGCGATGAAAGCGGAGGCCGACGAACAGCGCAAGCAGGCGCGCGAGGTGCAGCGCCTGGCCACCGAAGAGAAGGAGGCCCTCCTTCGTGCCATCGAAGAAGCACGAGACGAGGCCCTCCGTGCGCTGGAGAAGAAGGCCGCTGGGGAAACGCACGCGACGGAGGCGGCCAAGGCGGTGGCGGAGCTGCAGCACCAGCACCAGCCGAGCGCCGTCGGGTCCAGCACGAAACCCAATGAGGGCCCAGCACGAATCCCAGATGGGTTGACGTCAGCCGCTGGCGACGCGAGCCCCCCGGCCAGCCGACCCCCTGCTCCCCCGAGCCACCGTCTGAGCTGGGAGGCAGCGCAGGCTGAGCGGCAGCTCGAGCGTCTGCAGACCAGCCTCGAGGACAGCGAGCTGCAGATCTCAAAGCTCGACTCTCGCCTCAAGCAGGCGCTCTACGACAAAGCGGCGGCGCTCGAGCGGCTGCGTAAAGCGTATGCGACGCGTATCGAGGCCAAGCCCCTCGATGCGGCGGCGGTGGTGCGTGCCTCTTCGATTGCAGGGGCCGCCGTCCTACCGGCTAGGATGCATGCTAAAGAGGACTGCTTGGTGTCGATGTACATGCCGCTTGGTGTCGTGTGCGCGACGCCGCTCTCGCATTCCCTCGCGGAGACGGCGGGCTTTGGGTGCGACGGCCGCGACCTCGAAGTGCTCGTCGTGCAACAGCACGGCCTCGCTGGCCGACCAATGGCACTCGCCGGCCGTACCGCCGCTGAGGACGGCGCCATCGCATCGGCCGTGGCGGTACGCCAAGGCCGCGGCGCCGGTCTTGGGCTCGGCCTCGGCATTCCCATTCACACAAGGTTCGGGCTCAGTCCGGGCATTCGCACTGGCAGTAGTATGCTCGAACGTCTCGAGGACACGTGGCTGCTCAAGATAGTCTTCGACCCACCGAACAATGGGGCTCTCGACGCTGACGTGGAACCGACGGCCACGTACCTCGGGCCACGTCACGTGACGATCTCGACTAAAGATGGCATTGTGGTCGTGCGCGGCGAGGTGCACCTCACGCCCCGAGCTCCCGATGAGTCGCCTTCGAAGCGATATGACTATCACGCCGCCACGAGCGCCGCCACGCTGATGCAGGCCTTCCAGCGCGGCCACGTCGGCCGTCAGCGGTACGTACAGCTCGGAGGCACAAGGGCCAAAGGAGGGCGAACCAAGAAGAAGCCGATCTCTCGTGCCTCATCCCGTCCGTGAAGCCGAGGTAGGTGTACACGCGCATGCGAGCACATAATCACGCATGTGAAAACTAAGCTCTTCACATTCAAGATAACGTTTCATTACCAAAAGAATCTGTCGTCCTCCGCTCAAACCATGCCTCCAACGGCGCGGGGTCGGGTGCGGTGTGGTGCCCGTGTGCGTCCGTGTGCGTCCGTGGCACTCTCTGACCCGTGAGCCGTGACACGCTGAACAAGAGCGTCCGGTCTTTCAAGTTGCAAGTTCAACACGTCAACGAACACTCTCATGCCCGTATTCAACTAGTCATCATAACGCCACACTTACACGCAGCGACACAGTGTCAGAGATGTCGTCCAAACCCCTCGTACGCACGCATGGCCCTGCCCTCACTGAGCGTGGGCCCCTCCCCACGAGGCATGGGTAAGGCCGGCAAGGCCGCCTGGCGGGAATCCGCGCCGGTAAGAGATGATCTTGTTCGCCTCACCGCGTTCACCGCGCGGTGGCGGATCGGCATGGTGATTCGAGATCGTGTTCCAGTGGCTCGTGAGGTGCGGCGGCGCAGGCCGGTTGCCCCACCCTATCGAGGCGGGCGGCTCAACGAGGACTGTCTCGCGCCCATGCTCGAGCTCGATCTTCGACTCGGCCGCTAGTTGCAGATCGCTGATAGTAGCACCGTACTGTGCCTGGCGCCTGCGCCGCCCCTCATCGTACCCATCGCGCTGCGCGTCAGCCCGCGAGCGGCTCTCTGCCTCCGCGTCCCGATACTTGGCCGCGCGGGCTGCGTGCGCTTGCCGACGGGAGTGCTCTCGTGCTCGGTCCTCTGTCTGCTCCTCGCGGAGGGAAGACTCGCCGAGGCGTCGCAGCCGCCGTGCCTCCGAGTTGAACGCAGGAGAGTTGGCGGGTGCGTCCGCGAAGCACTGGGCGACACTGCGGGTACGTGTGGCGTCCTCGAGGTCAAGCAGAGAAAAGTCGCGCTGCCCGCCGTCGGTCCTGACGCCGCCGTCGAGTCGCACGGGCACGCTCGCCCGTGCACTGAGCGAGCCCGAGTCACCCTGGCCCAGTGGTTTGCTGCCGTTGATGTCGCGCGGGCTCCGCTGTAAGCCGCTCCGCATGAGGCGCTCGTTCATCGTGACGTTTGCGAGCGAGGGCGCGACAAGGCCAGCGTCCCACGCATCACGCATGGTCTTGCGGTCGAACACAGCGACGGCGAGCCGGGCAGCCTCTTGGAGGCGGCGTTTCGTCACCTCGGCTTCTCCGAGGGTCTGGGAGGCATCTCGCTGCGCAGCCCTTGCCTCTCGTGGCGACTGCGGACCGCGCGGCGATGCGGGCGCCCGCGGAGAGGCTGCGACCCCTTCGAGGGTCGTCATCTCGGCGGAGGCGGTGGCGGAAGCGGCGGCGGCGGCGTTCCTCGCCTGCGCCGCGCCGCGCGTGACGAGGCGCGGCATGCCTTTCGTCTCGACGTGCGCAGCCGTCTGTGACGGCCTGAAGTTGGATTCGGGCTGGCCACCTTTGCTGCCCTTGGTCCAGTCGATGTCGCGCCCAGTCTTGTACTCTTCCCGCTTGTCCATGTGGACCTGCAGGTCCCAGCCGCGCCAGCCCGTGTTCTGGTCTTTTCGGGAGGCCCAATCGGGGCCGTCCCAGCCATCGTCGAGGGTGATCGGCTTGAGTTCGGTCCGGTTCATCCCGATCCGACGCGCCGTCGCCATCTCGATGGCCTCGAGCGCGGCCGGCGGCGGGCGCATCTTGTGCCAATGGGCCATGGTATCTGGTTCGATGAGGCTCGCGTCAGCCGCCGTCGTCGTCGTCGTCTTCATGTTGCGAATGTCTTCAGCGGCGAAGACCCGTGCGAATTCGTCAAACTGGATGTCGCCGCTGCCGTCGTAGTCCATCAGATCGATCATGCGGTGCATGGCCTTCTCGGGCACGTTGAGGTTGAACATGGCGTTCAGCATCTGCGAGAGCTCCACACGGTCGCACTTGCCCGAGCCGTCCTCGTCGATGGCGCGGAAGCACCGGCGCAGGTCGCCGAAGCGCGTCTTAATCTTGTCCTTGAGAAGGTTGTGGTAGCCCGCCACGAGTTCGTCGCCCGCCTCGTACTTGTACTCCGACGGCTCGAGATCGTACGCCTTGGCCGTCGCCGCCGGGATGTAGCGCGCCCGCCTCTCAGTCACCGTGCGCTTGCGCCCAATCTCCTCCACCTTTTTGAGGGTGCCCATGAACTCAGAAAAGTCGACTTGCCCCGAGCTGTCGGCGTCGGCGGCCTTGAAGAGAGTCTCCACATCCGTCTCCGGCATGGTGCGGTCGACGACGCGCATGGCCTCCTTGAACTCGGCCAGCTCAAATGTGCCACTCTTGTCGGCATCAAACTCTTGGAACGTCTTTCGCAGCGCTCCGATGTCGTGGTCTTTGAAGAGCTTGCGCATCGTCTGGAGGAGCTGGATGTTGGGCTCGGCCGTAGCAGCGGACGGGTCGACGCGGTCGCTGTCCTTGACCACCCCGGCGAACATGCTCGACTTGGCTTGCTTGAAGTCCACGCCCGAGGCGGTGTGCGCGCCGCGCCCATGCTCGTCGTCGTCGCGGTCGGCATCGTCGCCTAGGTTCTTTGGGCGTCGCATCGCCGTGTTGCTCGTATTCTCCGTGTCGATCTTGTGCGTAAAGAACGCGGCAAACGGCGCATAGTTCAGGTTCGTCTGCATCGACGAACCGTACGCCTTGTTGATCGAAGTGATCACCTCCTCCGCCTGGGCCTCTGTGCAGTCGACGCCATAGTGCTTCATCGCGAGTACGAACTCGGGGATGGAGAGCCGACCGCTGCGGTTCTCGTCGAAGCGGTGGAAGACGGCCTTGGGCCCCGTCTGGTCCACCTTCTTCTCGATGATCGCGAGCATCTCGTCCAATGAGCGGCTCGTCACCGGCGGCCCCTCGACCTTGCGGGAGAGCTTGAGCCGGTCGGGCCTCGCGAGCAGATCCCGCGGTCGCGACAGGCTGAAGAAGAATTGCTCGCGCCGGCCCTCGGCGGCGTCGCCCGCGCCCTCCTTCCGGAAGTTGTTGATGAACTCGGAAAACTCGAGGCAACCCGAACCATCCGCGTCCGCCGCCCGGAACAGGGCGACCATGTCCTTCTCCGTCAGGTCGAGGTTGACCGAACGCATTGCATCCCGAAACTCGGGGAACTCAAAGGTGCCGCTCTTGTCGTGGTCGTGCTCCCGGAAGACGGTGAGTAGCGCGTGCAGATCGTGCTTTTGGAAGAACTCGCGCATCACCTGCATCACGTATTCACTGTGCCCCGTCAGCTTCTTGCCCTCGCCCGCACGCATGCCACCGCCTAAGAAGACCCGCCCGACGCGACTGGAGCCGGAGCGTGGCGACGAGGATGCGGCGCTGGCCTTCGACTCCTCCGTTGTCTTAGCCCTAGCAATCGCCTCGATGGATGCACCCCGCGTCGTTTCCGTCTTCTGCCGCCATTCCTTGCTAAAGAGGTCCGGTGGGACAGTCCCATTACCCATCGTCGTCGGAGCAAGCGGTGGCGCGGGCATCTTGGGTGCGGGCGCGCGAGTGTGCGCCTCGGCGAATGGCGCGGCGAGGCGATTAGTGGCGCCGCCGATCGGCTTCCGCGGCGAGCGCTTCATGGCCGCGTTGCGACGTACGAGAAGATCTGTTCAACCATATTTACCAAATTCGAGGAAGCATGCAAAACAACCGATGTGAGAAAAAACGCCACGTTCGTTGGTCGTTCGAGGAAGTGCGCAGTGGCTCGAGCTCGGCGCGCATCTGCCCGCCGCACTCTTGCGCGGAGCGCGCGACTGCCCTCCGCTCTTGCTCGGGCAGATGGCCGCACTCGTCAAAGCGATCCATGATAAACGAAAGAAAGAACAACAGAAAAATGATGAAGATGGCAGCGGACGCTCCGGCAACGACGACAACAACAACCAAGAAGCTCCCAAAACGAAGAAGAGAGAAGAGCAAAGCCAGTCCTTCAATGATGAACTCGACGGGATCGACCCTGTGGTCATCAAGGCCTTCCAAAAGTGCGATCGAGACGGAAGCGAAAGAGTGGGGACAGACGAGCTGTGCCTCGCGCTCGAGTCGCTCGGTCGGGGCCTGACGGAGAGGCAGGCCAAGCGCATTATAAACGAGGCCGGCCCCCTCCTCAATAAGGCAAATCTTACAGATAGCTCAGGAAAGTGCAACGCAGTCGACGTGTTTGGCTTCGCGAGGCTGTACGCGTTGATCGATTTCTTCAAGCCGAACGAGCCCTTTTTGAGCCACTCGATCCGGGGGAGGAACAAAACGCTGCCATACCAAAGAGAGGTGCGCCGAATCTACATGCATCCCGTCGTCGTGTGGAGCGTCGCCTTGATAATCATCGCCAACTTCATCATCAACATCATGGAGAAGGAGATCGACCCCGACGTCGCAAACTTGCAGTACGCAGCATTCTGGTCGGGCTGCGATACGGTCTTCAACATACTCTTCCTGCTCGAGCTGCTGGCCAACATGTACGGCTACGGCTTCGGCAGAATGTTCTGGGGCAGCGGGTGGAACGTCTTCGACTTTATCATCGTGGCGGTGGGCATTCTTCTGATGACGGGTATCGACCTGGGCGGCATGGCCAAGCTCAAGCTGATGCGAGCCTTCCGCGTCTTCCGCCTCTTCAAGCGCATCAAGTCGCTGAACAAGATTATCACGGCACTGCTGTCGGCCGTCCCGGGCGTCGCCAACGCCTTCATAATCCTCTTCATCTTCTTCTGCATCTACGCCATCCTCGCCGTCGAGCTCTTCCGCGACTTTGGATCGAACGGCACGTACATGACCGACGACCTCAACGACGTCAGCCACATCAACGACGCGTACACGCCGCGCGGCTACACCAACGGCAGGGAGTACTACGGCACCTGGACGCGCGCGATGTACTCGATGTTCCAGCTGATGACGGGTGACTCTTGGGCCGAGGCGCTTGGACGACCGCTGGTCTTCGGGCTGTACCAAAAGAGCACCTTCACGGCTGGCGCGTTCTTTATTTCCTTCATCATCCTCACGAACATGGTGCTTACCAACGTCGTCGTCGCCGTGCTCCTCGACAAGTTTGTCGCGCCGCCATCCCCTCCGATGACAGACGAGGAGGTGAATCACTTCATCACGTTTATCAAGTGGACATCAGAGAAGGAGAAGCAGAATAGGGAGGCGGCCCAAGCTCTCCTTCCACCGCCGGACCCAACGGTCGAGCCGAGGCCCCCGAGCCCAAAGAGTGCGTTGGTCGCTAGGCTTGCTGCGGAGCACGAGCAGGAACTCTTGCTTCCGATTCGCATCGAGCGCATCGAAAAGTCGTCTCAGCGGGTGGCGGCGCTGCTCGACGAGCTCTTCGCCCAGTCCGTCGGTCCGTCCCCTGAGCCTGCCTGACTAGTTACTGAATGGTCCTCCCCGACCTAGGGATCCCGAAGTCTCCTCGGTGCCCCTCGACCCCTCGCGTGGATAGGTTTCCCCGGCAGATACCTAGCCCGGCAGATACCTAATTATCTCCGAGATAGCACCCCAACCGATGGCGAGCAGCGTCCTGGCTCCTGCACGCCTCCAGCTCCCGATCGCCGCTGCAGCTCAACAGCATGCAATGCCCACCTCTCGCGAGACGCGCACGCTCGCCTCGTGTGAGACCTCCATGGTCACTCCTCTCGACCTTCTTCGAAGCTCTCTGAATGGAGATCGCGGAGATCGCGGACCTCGCTCTCTGAATGGAGAGTGCACTTAGTGATGG
>Ga0209550_10002326_pt1 | contig 18253 bp, 12 predicted proteins | sample LauGreSuBDMM15SN_2_FD_187567 | JGI IMG/M metagenome (GOLD analysis project Ga0209550, IMG submission 187567) | Freshwater lake microbial communities from Lake Michigan, USA - Su13.BD.MM15.SN (SPAdes) (version 5) | ecosystem: Environmental > Aquatic > Freshwater > Lake | place: Lake Michigan...
TGGAACCTGGTTGCCAGCTATAATCAGCAATACGGCTGATGGAAGCTATGAGTTTACACCAAGTGCAGGACAGTGTGCTGTTCCACAAACACTAGCCGTTACAGTTACCCCACCAATAAATATCATTGTGGATGGTGGTTGCGATAATGGAATCTATAGATTGACAGTATCTTCAGATTCTCCAATACCATCAACAGCTACCTATCAATGGGTAGATGGTTCTGGAGCAACTATTGGAACTGACGAATCGGTTGTTGTTTCTGCCCCTGGAACATATATTTGTAATGTAACCAATGCGGGATGTTTGTCTTCTGGTTCTTCTGGAGATATAACAAGTGTAACCTGTACCATTCAAAAAGGGATCTCACCAAGAGGAACTGGAATAGGAGACGGGAAGAATGACTACTTGAAATTGGCTTGTAAAAAATTAGAAATCTTCAACCGTTACGGAATGGTTGTCTATTCTAAAAACAACTACAGCAACAATTGGTTTGGTCAATCAGACAGCGGAAGCGAGTTGCCCGACGGAACTTATTTCTACGTAGTAGAGCAAGACAACGCACCTGCGCAAACCGGATGGATTTACATCAATAGAGAGCAATAATTTATAACAAACTATAAATACACAAAATGAAGAAAATACATTTCGCGGCATTATTGATGTTCTTATCATTCTTGGAGACATCCGCACAGCAAGACCCAAATTATACACAATACATGTATAATATGAGCGCCATAAATCCTGCCTACGCAGGTTCAAAGGAAAATATGACGGGCGGTTTGTTGTACCGTAAACAATGGGTAGGATTAGACGGAGCTCCCTCTACAGGAACCTTTTTCTTGAATACCCCTGTGGGTAAAAACGTAGGCGTTGGTTTGTCATTGGTTTCTGATAAAATTGGACCAGTAGAGGAAAACAACATCTCGGGGGATTTCTCCTACACCTTGAATTTGGGCGGTGAGCGACGTTTGGCCTTAGGTTTAAAAGCCGGACTTGCCCTACACAAAGCTGATTTTAGCTTGGTAATTCCAACCTTACCAGACCCCAACGACGAAGCTTGGTTGGCTAATCCTTCTACAAAATTTAATGTAGGAACCGGTTTGTTTTATTATACCAACAAATACTATGTTGCGTTTTCGCTTCCAAGTATGTTAAAAACAACCTATTTGGATTATAACGGAACGAAATACGGAAGTGAAATTTCACACTATTTCTTAACAGGAGGGTATGTTTTTGACATTAATCCAACATTAAAATTCAAACCATTCACCATGATTAAGACGGCTGCAGGCGCACCTACCTCATTTGATTTGTCCACCAATTTCTTATTCAACGACAAATTTGAAGCTGGAGCTACCTACCGATTCCAAGACAGTTTTGGGTTTATGGTAAACTATTTGATTACACCAAACTTGCGATTGGGTTATGCCTACGACCATGTGGTGTCAGACTTGAAAGTGGTAACACCTTCCTCTCATGAGTTCATCATGTTGTTTGATTTGAACTTCCCGAAAAAAGTTTCTCAATCACCAAGGTATTTCTAACATAAATCGAACGTAAAAATGAAAAATTTATATATAGCATTAAGTTTTGTGATTGTGAGCGGAAGTGTTTCGGCACAAAGTACACTCACGCAAAAAGCAGACAAATTGTACAACCGTTACGAGTATGTAGCTGCTGCCGATGAATACCTGAAATTGGTTGAAAAAGGAAAAGGAGATGGATACATTTATAATCAGTTGGCTGATTTGTATTACAATATGTTTAATACAGCAGAAGCGGCCAAATGGTATGAAAAAGCGGTGGAGACCAACCAAGATCCGGAAATGTATTACCGGTACGCTCAAATGTTGAAAGCGAATGGCAAATACGCCGAGTCCAACGTGCAAATGCAAAAATTTGCCAGTTTGGTTCCTGCTGATACCCGCGCTATTTCATTCAATGAAAACCCAAACTACATTCCTCGCTTGTTGGACAAACAAAAAATATTTGACGTATTGGCCATGGAAGTGAGCAGTGATAAATCTGATTTTGGTGCCGTTTTATACAACAACCAATTTTATTTTACCAGCGCGCGTAGCGGATCTAAAAAAGATTACGGTTGGAACAAAGAGCCGTACTTGGATATTTATAAAGCCGATTACAACGACGACGGAACTGTAACCAATGCCTTGCCGATTACGCAATTGAATTCTAAATACCACGATGGACCGATCTCTATCAGCGCCGATGGCAATACTGCCTACTTCAGCGGCGATAGCTTTAGAGAGTCTGAGTTTGAAAAAGACAAAGCCAAAAAACTAAAATTAGGCCGTAATAACATTTTCAAATCGGTTAAAGAAGGCGACAAATGGGATAAAGTAGTTTCCTTGCCTTTCAACAGCACCGAATATTCTACCAGCAACCCAAGTTTGAGCCGCGACGGTAAAACCTTGTATTTCTCTTCTGATATGCCAGGCGGATCAGGCGGTGTAGATATCTGGAAAGTAGCGGTAAACGAAGATGGTTCTTATAGCACTCCTGAGAATTTAGGCATAAAAGTAAACACGGCTGGTTACGAGAGTTTCCCTTTTATTGCCGATGACAACACCACGCTGTATTTTGCTTCCAGTGGGCTTCCGGGCTTAGGAGGATCTGATGTTTATCAAATCAATTTAGCTTCAGGCGATGCGACCAATTTAGGCAGTCCGGTTAATACAGAGAAAGATGATTTCTCGTTTAGCTTCAACAAAGACAAAAATTTAGGTTTCTTTTCTAGTAACAGAAACGGAAATGATGATTTCTTTAAAGCGATTCCAATTTGTGTGGTTCCAGTAACAACCATCGTTACAGACGCCACAACAGGCGCTATTTTGGCTAATGCCAGCGTAGCAATCGTGGACGACAAAAGCAACGTAATCGCAACAGAAATGAGTAACGACAAAGGAGAAGTAGTCTATAAAGTAGAATGCGATAAATCCTATACTATTCAAGCTTCAAAAGAAGGATATGAGAGTAACACATTTGGTGTAGCTAAAAGCAAAGGCGAAGCGGTTACTGTAGCTGCTGCGTTAAAACCAATCGAAGTTATCATTACCGAAACCGAAATTATCTTGAACCCAATTTTCTTTGAATACAACAAAAGCAACATCACCAAAGAAGGCGCATTTGAGTTAGACAAATTGGTTCAAGTGATGCAATCAAACGAAAAGCTGGTTGTGTTGGCTAAATCGCACACCGATAACAGAGGAAGTGACATCTACAATTTAAACCTATCTGATCGTCGTGCCAAAGCTACTGTGCAGTATGTAATTTCTAAAGGAATCGCTGCCGATAGAATTTCGGGCAAAGGATTGGGTGAAACCGAATTGAAAGTGAACTGCGGCGAAGCGTGTACAGAAGAGCAACACGCACAAAACAGAAGAGCTGAATTCTTGATTGTAAAATAAACAACCAATATATTTATAAAGAAACCGGGTATATCCCGGTTTTTTTGTTTGTAAGCCATTCTTGCAACCCAAACAACCTACTCAAGAATTCCCTTAAAAGCGTGCTTTATAGCCCCTCAAATTACCTTGAGCGAATGCTTTAGTTGACCGAACATCAACTATCTTTGAATCCCAGAAATCATCTCATGAAAAAAACCATCTTGCTGCTTCCGTTGTTATTACTTATGTACTGTAGCAATGGCGATCAATTTACGTCAACTCCACCAACGGCAAAACCGATGCCCCCTGTAGTAGAGTCGGATGTGTTTAATTTAAAAGTAGTTCCAGAAATCAAACTAAAATTTACATTGATCGAATGGAATAAGCTCCTTCAGTATTATGATTTAAATCCCAAAAACGAGAAAAAAGTATCTTCCGATTTTACGTTTACCACCAACGGCAGAACTGTTCAATTGAATAATATTGGCTTAAAGTTACGAGGAAACACCAGTCGACGTAGGCCTGAAGGCTCCAATGGCCAATTACACAACGCGCTCGCACCCGACTGGCATCATGCTCATTTTGCATTAGACTTTTCTAAATTCGTGGATGATCAACGTTTTTCGGGACTCAATAAACTCAATCTGAAATGGTTTAAAGATGATGCCACCTACAGCCGCGAAATCTATTGTTATGATTTGTTTCGACGATTTGGTTGTTGGACCGCTCCCAGATCTTCCTATTGCAAACTCACCATTGAAGTAGAGGGCGATGCTTCTCCTGCTTATTTTGGCGTATATGAAATGCTAGAAGCTGTTGATGAAGATTTTCTTGCCAAGAAAAGCGCGCAATGGGGAGCAGGAACTGGATTTTTATGGAAGGGATATAATTTAGGAAGCAACAAAGCCGATTTCTATTCTGTAAATAGCATGGGTGTTGAGTATGTGAGTTTAACTCCTTCGCTTTCCCAATATTACGCTTACGATTTAAAAACCCGCGAAACCGAATTGCTCACAGCCAAAAATCAATTAACGGAGTTTATAGCCAATTTAAACATGAAAACAGGCGTTGAATTCCAGAATTGGATTGCTACTCAAATGGATGTCGATTTATTTTTAAAAACCTATGCTACCAGCGTGGTGGTAGGTATGTGGGACGATTATTGGGTGAACTGCAACAACTTCTATTTTTACTTTGCGCCCAATGGCAAAGCCTATTTTATTCCGTATGACTACGACAATTCGTTGGGCACTTCGGCCATTTTGGGCAATTCAGGCACGCAAAGTCCGCTCAACTGGGGTCCCTCGTCTCAGCGCCCTTTAATCACAAAAATATTAGCGATACCGCAATACCAAACGATTTATAAAAATTATGTCAAATCATTAACCCTCTTGCAAAACGACTATTTTACTGCCGGAAAAAGTAAAATTAGAATAATGGCGTGGCAAGCGATGTTCAGTGGTTTTGTAGCCAACGACACCGGCGAGGACATGATTTTGAATGACATTCCTGCCTCTTGGGGCAACCAGCCCAATTACCGTTTGTTGAGCGGAAATAGTTTTGGAGGGATTAATGGTCCAGCTAATTACTTTACCACCCGCACCGTGTCTATTCCTTGGTAGATTAATACGTAATTTTCTTGGTGTTATTTTCCCAAAGCTCAAAGGCTTTTAAAGCCGCTTCTCTAGAAAGTGGAAGCATTGGAATTGTGCGTTGTGCAAGCGGAATCTTTAATTCTTCATAAATAAACGCATCATCAAATGTAATTGCAGCGGCATCGTCTTTGGTGCAACCATAATAAATTTTGTCTGGTCTTGCCCAGTAAATAGCGCCCAAACACATTGGGCAAGGCTCACAAGAGGTATAGAGTTCACAACCATCCAACTGAAAGGTCTTTAAGTTTTTGCAGGCATCTCGAATAGCCATCACTTCGGCGTGTGCAGTAGGGTCGTTGGTGGCGGTTACTTGGTTATATCCGGTTCCCACAATTTTCCCATTTTTTACAACGATAGCTCCAAAAGGCCCGCCATTATTTTGGCTCACGTTTTCTGAGGCCAATCGAATGGCTTCGGCCATAAATAAAGTTGGATCTGTGTATTTCATCCTATTACTCCGTTTTCCTCAAAAGTACTAAATCAGTTTACATAATAAATAATTAAAAAAACGATATAGTTTATAAGTAATTTACATTTTATCGACACGAGCCTTAATTTTAATAGGGGTTAAAGTAATTTTTTTAATAATTAATTTAATTTTACCCCAAATTAAAAAGGGTATAAGTATGAAAATTAAAAAAAGATGGTTGATTTCGTTTTTAATTATTTGTGTAGTTTCTATTGCGGGCTTGTTTTGGGTTGAAGCCCCAATGAGTTCCGATTTAGCCAAACAGTTTGGCACCGCAGAACAAATTGTGCCTGCTGATGTGGCTTGGATGCTCACTTCTGCTTGTCTGGTGCTTTTAATGACGCCCGGACTTTCCTTTTTTTATGGCGGAATGGTTGGCAAGAATAATGTAATTTCTACCATGTTGCAAAGTTTTATATGTTTGGGAGTTGTGACGCTCCTATGGGTAGTGGTTGCTTTTAGCTTGGCCTTTGGAAACCCATTGGGTTTTACTATTAACGGAACGTTCTATAGTGTTGTGGGGGATCCAACTACGTTTGCGTTTTTAGAACATGTGACGGTTTTACCCAATTTAAAAATGGGGGCGACAATTCCGTTTATGCTTTTTGCCTTATTTCAAATGAAGTTTGCCATCATTACGCCGGCCATCATCACCGGATCTTTTGCCGAACGCGTGCGCTTCATTGCCTATTTATTTTTTATTTGTTTGTTCACACTCTTTATTTACGCCCCACTTTGCCATTCGGTTTGGTATCCTACCGGAATTTTAGGCACCTATTTTGGGGTGAAGGATTTTGCCGGAGGAACTGTAGTCCACATGAGCGCCGGATTTGCGGCTTTGGCGGGGGTTTTGGTTTTGGGTAAACGCACCAATAAAGTAACTATTCCTACCAACATTCCGTTTGTATTGCTCGGAACCGGAATGCTTTGGTTTGGTTGGTTTGGCTTTAATGCCGGATCAGCTTTGGCGGCCAATGGAACTGCTGCAATGGCCTTTGCCACGACTACAACCGCTTCGGCAACCGCCATGCTTACTTGGATTTTCTTTGATCGCATCAACGGACGAAAAGCGTCTGCTCTAGGCGCTTGTATTGGTGCTGTGGTGGGTTTAGTTGCCATCACTCCTGCCGCAGGTTATGTGGGTGTACCGGTAAGTATTTTCTTTGGGTTTATTGCGGCTATTGTGTCAAACTGTTTTGTGAATGCAGGCTTCATGAAAAAAATCGACGACACCTTAGACGTTTTTGCGTGTCATGGTGTGGGGGGAATCATGGGCATGATTTTGACCGCCATCTTTGCGAGAGGAGAAAACGCCAGTCTTTTGCATGGCGGTTGGTCGGTATTTGGGCACCACATGATGGCCTTAGTTATCGTCTCGTTGTATACCTTTTTTGGAGCTTATTTGTTATTTAAAATTACCAATTTTTTTATCCCGCTTCGCGTATCCGAAGCATCCGAAAAGTTGGGGTTGGACATTTCACAGCACAACGAAAGCCTCGACTATAAACACCATTTAAATCAATATCCAAAACAAGAATAATAAATCGTGGTTTCAAATCACTATTTTAGTCGCTTAAATCTTACCAGATGAAAACAAGCGTACTTTTATTTTTCTTTTTACTGTTCCTTTCTTGCAAACCGTTGCAGCCCAATACAGCCGATTTAAATCAAGTAAATCAATTTTTGGACGAATGGCATCTGGCAGCATCCAACGCCGATTACAATCGGTATTTTGACGCTTTTCCGCCTGATGGGATTTTTGTAGGTACAGACGCTGCCGAACATTGGACAAAAAGCGAATTTCAAGATTTTGCAAAACCGTATTTTGATCGCGGAAAAGCTTGGGATTTCAAGGCTGTAGAACGGCATATTTATTTCAGTAAAGACCAAAAAACCGTTTGGTTTGACGAATTGTTAAGCACTTGGATGAAAGGCTGTAGAGGCTCAGGGGTATTGGTCAAAATAGACGACACCTGGAAAATTAAGCACTATGTTTTATCGACCACAGTTCCCAATGAGCATATTGATGCGGTGATTCAAATTAAGGAAAAAACAGAATCTTTATTCTTGCAATCTAAAACTCCGCAATCAGCGCAGTAATTTAGCGCACGTCAATATCGTGCTGTTGCAGCATTTCTAACATGATTGAGGTCATGCTCGATAAATCGTATTGATGGTTCCACTTCCAATCGTTTCGCGCACTGCTGTCGTCAATACTGGCGGGCCAACTGTCGGCAATTTTTTGACGAAAATCGGGCTTATAGCTGATGGTAAAATCGGGGAGGTGTTTAGTAATTTCGTCCGCAATTTCTTTGGGTGTAAAACTCATGGCCGCCAAATTATAGGAAGAGCGAATTTTTATGTCGTTGGCATCGGCCTGCATAATGGCTAGTGTTGCGCGAATCGCATCATCCATATACATCATCGGCATTTTGGTGTTTTCGGACAAAAAACATTCGTAAGTTCCTTGTTTGAGTGCTTTATGAAAAATATCCACAGCATAATCGGTGGTTCCTCCGCCCGGAGGCGTACTCCAACTAATTAATCCCGGATAGCGAATGCTGCGCACATCTACGCCAAAAATGTTGTGGTAATATTCGCACCAGCGTTCGCCGGCCTGTTTGCTGATGCCATAGACCGTAGAAGGTTCCATAACGGTAAATTGAGGCGTTTGTTCTTTGGGCGTGGTAGGACCAAACACCGCAATACTTGACGGCCAAAATATCTTTTTAATTTTCTTGGCTTTGGCGAGATTCAACACATGAAACAAGGAATTCATGTTCAAATCCCAAGCAAAGGCAGGGTTTTTCTCTGCAGTAGCCGAGAGTAAAGCCGCCATTAAATAGACGTCAGTAATTTGATGCACTTCTACCAAATGCTCAATCTGATTAAAGTCTAAGGCATTCACCACCTCAAATGGCCCCGAATTGACTACGTCGTTATTTAATTTTCTGATGTCTGAAGCAATTACGTTTTCAACCCCATATAGGGCTCTAAGTTGGTGGGTGAGTTCGGTCCCGATTTGGCCGCAGGCACCAATAATCAATATTTTTGGAGTCATTCTATTGTGAGTTTTGGTTCACAAATATAACGTTTTCGTAACGCAATAAATAAGCCTTTTTTATTGTTGTTTCTCGTTTTTTACTTTCGTTTTACCTTTGTAACTTTGGCCTTCAATTCTACTTCCATGAAAATCTCCCCGATCGTGTATGCAGCCGCTTTTTGCTTGGTATTGGCTTGCCAAAAAGACCAGACACAGCTGCAATTGGAACGTCAAAAAGATGCCCAACGCAAGGAGCAAGTGTTTCAAACCATCAATCAAGCCTGGCGATTTTCGATTCCCAGTTTGGCACCGCATACCCAGCAATTTGCCGGCTCATGGAATGACTTGTATGTGCTCACCAACGAACTCAATCAAAAACCCAAAAGTACCTTGGGCGCTTTCCAAAAAAAAGCCCGTTTGCTCTCCCAAAAATCGGCCATTTTGGCCAACACGATTCCACTGGTATTTAACAAACCCGAAATCAAAAGCAGAATCGCGGTACTCACCACCAAATTCAATCAAATCAATTTATTTCTCCATGTTACTCCGGTTCAAGACCAAAAAATAGTTGGGTTGATTGCCGATACCAACATCGAGCTCAAGGCCTTGTATTTGCAATTGGATGAATTGGTGCGAAAAAGCGAAATCCCCACCGAAGAAGGCGAATCCGAAATGAAACAAATGCTCGACACCACGCGGGCTATCCCGTCTAAATAAGTGCTAAATTTTGAGTAACCCCCTGATTAACCTGTACGAGAATTCACCCAAAGTGGCCAAACTGGTAGCGGGAATTCATTCGCAAGCTCGAATCCAATTGAGTGGTTTGGCGGGCTCCTCGTTTTCGTTGGTGCTGCAAGCGCTGTTCAAAAAAACCACGGTACCCTTTTTATTGGTGGTGAATGACAAGGAAGAAGCGGCCTATTATTTGAACGATTTAGAACAATTTTTGGGTGCCGATGATGTGTTGTTTTACCCCGGATCCTATCGCCGACCCTACCAAATAGAAGACACCGATAATGCCAATGTGTTGTTGCGTGCCGAGGTGCTCAACCGCATCCATTCGCAGCGCAAACCGGCTTGTATTGTCACCTACCCAGAAGCTTTGTTTGAAAAAGTGGTGACCAAAAAAGAGCTGGATAAAAACACGCTAAAAGTTTCCGTAGGCGATCAGTTGTCTATCGATTTCATCAACGAAGTGTTGTTTGAATACGAATTTAAGCGCGTCGATTTTATCTCAGAACCGGGCGAATTTTCGGTGCGTGGCGGAATTGTAGACGTATTTTCATTTTCGAACGATCACCCCTACCGCATCGAGTTTTTTGGCAACGAGGTAGACAGCATCCGCAGTTTTGATGTAGAAACCCAGTTGTCTATCGAAAAGCAAAAAAAGATCACGATCATTCCCAATTTGGAGAATAGTTTTTTTCAAGAAAATAGAGAGAGTTTTTTAAATTTTATCTCGCCTTCAACTACAATTATCCTACAAGACACCGAGTTGTTGGTGGCCAAATTGGACACGCTTTTTGCCAAATCACAAACGGCTTACGCAAGTTTGCAAAGCACGATTAAGCGGATTTCTCCCGAAAAATTATTCCTGCAATCGGACGTGTTTCTAAAAAAGGTGCTGGATTTTCCGGTTATCGAATGGACCAACACGCCCTTTTTTACTTCGACCCAAACCATTGTTTTTACCACCCAACCCCAGCCGTCGTTCAACAAACAATTTGATTTGTTGCTCAACAACTTGAGTGACAACCACTACAAAGGCTTTACCAATTATTTGTTGTGTGCCAACGCCTCCCAAGCCAAACGATTTCATGACATTTTTGAATCTTTAGACGAGGCCAACCACGAAGACATTCGCAAGCATTACCAAACCTTGGTGTTTCCGTTATACCAAGGATTTATAGATACCGAACACCAATTTACCTGCTACACCGATCACCAAATTTTTGAACGTTACCACAAGTTTTCCATCAAAAATGGCTTTTCCAAAAAGCAAACCATTACGCTCAAAGAACTCACTTCCTGGGCCATTGGAGATTATGTTACCCACATGGATCACGGCATCGGAAAATTTGGTGGACTGCAGAAAATTCAAGTAGAAGGCAAAACCCAAGAAGCAATTAAGTTGGTCTATGCCGACAACGACATTGTGTATGTGAGCATTCATTCGCTGCATAAAATCTCCAAGTACAACGGCAAAGATGGTGCGCCGCCCAAAATATACAAATTGGGTTCGGGCGCATGGAAGGCCTTGAAACAAAAAACCAAGGCTCGCGTCAAACACATTGCATTCAACTTGATACAATTGTATGCCAAACGCCGTCTGGAAAAAGGCTATCAATATGCCCCCGACAGTTATTTGCAGGCCGAGTTAGAAAGCTCGTTTATTTACGAAGACACGCCCGATCAGCTCAAAGCCACGCAAGACATTAAACTCGACATGGAAAGCGATCGCCCGATGGATCGATTGGTGTGTGGCGATGTGGGATTTGGCAAAACCGAAGTAGCCATTCGCGCGGCATTCAAGGCGGTGGACAACGGCAAACAAGTGGCCATTTTGGTGCCCACGACCATTTTGGCCTACCAGCACTTTCGCACCTTTACCGAGCGATTAAAGGATATGCCGGTATCGGTAGATTACGTGAATCGTTTTCGCACAGCCAAGCAAAAAACACAAACTTTGCAAAACCTAGCCGACGGCAAACTCGATATTATCATTGGCACGCACCAATTGGTGAATAAAAATGTGGTCTTTAAAAATTTAGGTCTTTTGATTGTAGACGAGGAGCAAAAGTTTGGCGTGAATGTAAAAGACAAACTCAAAACCATCGCGGCCAATATTGACACCCTCACCTTAACCGCAACGCCTATTCCCCGTACGCTGCAGTTTTCGTTGATGGCTGCCCGGGATTTGTCGGTAATTACCACACCGCCACCCAACCGCTATCCCATAGAAAGTTCGGTGGTGAGTTTTAACGAAGAGCTCATTCGCGATGCGATTTCCTACGAAATTCAACGCAACGGCCAGGTGTTTTTTATTCACAACCGCATCGAAAACATCAAAGAAGTAGCGGGCATGATTCAGCGGTTGGTGCCCGATGCCAAAGTAGGCGTGGGTCACGGGCAGATGGAAGGAAGTAAACTCGAAGAACTGATGTTGGCCTTTATGAACGGCGAATTTGATGTGTTGGTAGCCACGACCATCATCGAAAGCGGCTTGGATGTGCCCAATGCGAATACGATTTTCATTAACAACGCCAATAATTTTGGCCTCTCTGATTTGCACCAAATGCGCGGCAGGGTAGGCCGAAGCAACAAAAAAGCCTTTTGCTATTTTATTTGTCCACCCTATTCGGCGATGACTGAGGATGCCCGAAAACGCATACAGGCTTTGGAGCAACACAGCGATTTGGGCAGCGGATTTAACATTGCCATGAAAGATCTTGAAATTCGGGGAGCAGGCGATTTGTTGGGCGGCGAACAAAGCGGTTTTATCAATGAAATTGGCTTTGAAACCTACCAGAAAATCATGAATGAGGCCATCGAAGAACTCAAAGAAAACGAGTTCAAAGACTTGTATGCCTCCGACGAAGATCTAGAAACCAAAACCTACGTCAAGGAAATGCAATTGGATACCGATTTTGAATTGCTTTTTCCAGACGACTACATCAATTCAATAACCGAACGCTTGAATTTATACAACCAATTAAGCGGTATAAAAGACGCAGAAGCGCTTTTGGCTTTTGAGCACAAACTCATTGATCGCTTTGGTCCCCTACCCAAACAAGCAGTTTCCTTGTTGAGCAGCATGCGCATCAAGTGGATTGCCACCCAGTTGGGGATTGAAAAATTGGTGCTTAAACAAGGGAAAATGATTGGGTATTTTATTGCCGATCAGCAAAGTGATTTTTATGCCTCAGACAAATTTCAACGGGTGTTGCAGTTGGTGCAGCAACAGGCCCAACATTGCAAACTCAAAGAAAAACAAACACCCAACGGCTTGCGCTTGTTGCTCACCTTTGAGCACGTAAAATCGATACGGGCGGCCTTGCAATACATGGAATTATTAGCCTAAAAAAAATCCAGCGGTTAGGCCGGATTTGTTTTTTAGTATTTCACTACTTTAAAATGTACTTTTTGGCTTTCAAACTGCAGGCTAACCAAGTAGGTGCCTGATGCAAATCCCGATAAATCCAGTTGATCTTCTAGGCTTGTTTTTGATTTTTGCATCAAAAGCTGGCCCATTACATCGGTTACCGTGAGCTGAGAAAAAGCAGTTTTAGATTGAATACTAACCTTTCCTGTTGTGGGGTTTGGGGCATAGGTAAAATCAATAAACGATTCAAATCCTGTGGCACCCAAATTGTTTAAACAGGCCACGGTTGCTTCATATCCGGGTGTAACGACGAAACCGTCGGAGGTAAATTTTAGCGTCAATGATCCATCAGCCGCAGTGGACTCAAAGGGGCCAGGAATGGTATTCCCAGTAAATCCGCCGTTGCTTAAATCGGTTGCTGAGGTGGAATTTCCATCATAGAGATACAAATAATCCCAGTCGAGTTCAAGGTCAAAAGAATTAAATGTAAGTTGAATTTTCTTGTTGGGTAAATTCGGGATTAATACGCGTACGTAGGTTTCAGAATCAGAATAATCAGCCTCAACGCCTCCTGTATCGGTAAGGGTTATACCGTTGCAATAGTCGGCTCCGGTTGCGACAACCGTTTGTCTGTTGGGCGCTTCCAATCCAAAACTGCACACCGGACGCACCCGAATGCGGTAAAAAGTATTGGGTGCTAAATCGGTAAATATATGGTAATTGATAGAAACCGGAATCCAGTTGATATTTCCGGCAGTAAAAGTTGAGGCAGACACCTCCCAATTGGTTGTCGAATTATCTGCCCAAACTACAGTAGCAGAAGTATTGTCGGTATTGGTCACGGCAATAGAAGCTACGGTATTGATGCACGTATTAATACAATCAGTACTCAAACAGCCCGAACCATTTACCGTGCTTAGTATCAGCGCTGCAGGTTGCGAGCCAAATCCGTTGCTAAAACTAATGCCGGCATTGGTGAGATGGCAATAGCTCATTATGGTACCTTTTACCGCACTAGAGGGAATAGGCGCCTGAGGGCAATCTCCTTCAGAATAGCCCGCTTGTTGACCGCAGCCATCAATGGCGGTATCGTCGCCGTTCCAATAACAACCGTGCGTGTGAGGCGAGCCCAGCAAATGTCCAAATTCATGCGAAATTACTTGTATGGTCCATGAGTAGGCTGGAACGGAACTAAAACTTGTAGTAACATCAGAATAGCTGAAATTATCTTGCGAGCAAAGACCATCTATGGTAACGGCTACTCCGCCTAATCCTCCCGGATCAATTCCCACCAATTGGCCTACATCGCCATCAAATACGGGACGTACTTCATTAAATTTAAACAAGTAATCTGAAGAGGAGGTGCCGATGCCGTCGTAGGGATCTTGCGTGGTCCAGATAAAAATATTTTTGATTGCCAGACTAATTCCGTCGTTAGCAAAAAGCGTTTGTACATTGTTAAATACCGACGTCATCCAATTGGTAGTGGTTGTGGTATTGCTGTCATTGGCTTCATACAAATCGAAATCAATCTCAAAGTAAATGGTTACACAACGCGCACTAGTGGGTTGTGCGGTTTCTACAGCGGAAGATTTAACTGTTACTGATTCCTTGGCTGCACAAGCAAAATCATTCAGTATTTTTAAATCACTGTCAGAATACACGATATACGTGTCGCTGTTTTCTAACTTCCCAACCACCACGTTGCCCAATTTATTGCTCGAAATAATACCGTTGAGATCATTGTCAAAAAAGTTGAATGAAACCAACGAATTTGGGTTGTTTTTGATTGCGCCTCGGTAGTAAAGGCCCGGCGTATAGGCGATATATTTTTGGGTGTCTGAATCCAAATGAAATCCTTCGGCAAAAGGATTTATTTTATACAATTGCACCGTAATGGTTTCGTTTTGATACGGAATAGTGAGCTCAATAAACTCCTTTTTTTGAGCAAGGATAGCCGCCACTCCCGAAGTGTTTAAACGTGCATAATTTGCTTTTTCAACCACAGCATTAACCGCGCTCGACGGAGAATAGGCGCTAGATTCTAAAACAGAAAAAGGTGTAAAAACCGTGTTTTCTGCGTTTAATTGAGTAATTTTTTTGGCGACTTCTTGTTGCGAAAAGCCAGCAAAACCAATAAGGGTTACTAAAATTAGGAGGTAATTTTTCATAGTGAAATAGGTTAAGTAATGGGTTCAAATATAGGAATTAAAAGCACATTTATGGAGTCACTCACCAACTCAAAAATGATAAAATGCATTTTCAAGGTGTTCTAAACTAGGTTTTTCCTTAGAATTTCCTGGCCGAGGAAGTGTAACGGCAATGATGTCAAATCGCACCTCTATATCTAGACTTTGTTGTTCTACATAGGCCGAAACTGCCTTAACCAACAGCTGAATTTTCTTTGGCGTGACAAAATCTTGCGGATCTCCAAAGTGTGCGGATGTTCTAGTTTTTACTTCAATAACCGCTAAGATCGTGTCTTTTTGCGCCAAGATATCCACTTCGGCTTTTTGAAAAGTCCAGTTGGTGTGCAAAATGGAATAGCCTTTTTGGAGCAGTAGATCTACCGCCAATTCTTCACCGAGTTTGCCCAAATCATTGTGTGCGGCCATTAGTCAATAGCCAATGTTGTTCCTGCTGCATCCACTTGTAAATGCACCAATTTTCCTAAAGGCAAAGCGCGATTGTCAGCGATGTGTCCCGCCGGAAAATGATAGGCAATTGGAATGTGCAACGGACTCAAATGTTCGGCCAAGATTTCATAGGCCGATTTCCCCCACGGGATTTCGTTGTCGTGCATCTGGCTGAAAGTGCCTACAATAACACCGCTAAGTTGAGCAAATAATCCACTGCGTTTCAAACCCATACACATGCGGTCTAGGTGGTATAAATATTCGTCTAAGTCTTCGATGAATAATATTTTCCCCTCTCCATCTAGTTGGGAAGTAGAACCCATGAGGCTATATAAAATCGATAAGTTTCCGCCAATTAATTCGCCCGTTGCAGAACCCAATTGATTCTTGGGTTGATAAGGCAATTCGTACCGCAAAGGCTCATCAAATAAGATTTTACGCAAAGATTCGATGGCTTCAGCGGTTGCTTTTTCTACATTCACAGGCATCAACCCATGAATAGAGGCAAAACCGAGTCCTTGTAAATGCGCATGCAAAACCGTCACATCACTAAATCCAATAATCCATTTTGGCTGCTTCTCCATCACGCTAAAATCAACTAGATCAATCATTCGAACGGTTCCGTAACCACCACGCACACACCAGATTGCTTTTACTTCTGGATTTTCCAATTGCAGTTGAAAATCAGCGGCGCGCTGGGCATCGGTGCCTGCCAATTGGTGATTGTCGAGTCCGATGGTTTGACCAAGAAGCACTTGTAAACCCCAGGACTCAAGTAAGTCAATAGCCGGTTGTAAATTGGGCAAAATATTTTTGCGGGCGGTAGCTACTAGGGCCACCGTATCTCCTTTGCGTAATGCTTGTGCGTATTTCATGATTTTGAACTTTGATGGACAAAGATATAAAAACCTTTGTGCGCTGGTTTACTGCGGTAAAATCAGCTGATTAATTCCCTTTTTTTTCAAACTAAATGAGCCTAAACTCTCAATTCTATTGCTTATTTTTGCGAGGCAATCGGAATTTTGCCTTTTTAATCCACCACCTATGTTAGCACATCCTAAACGCTATACGATTACCGCAGCCTTGCCTTATACCAACGGACCCATTCACATTGGGCATTTGGCCGGCGTGTATGTTCCTTCTGATATCTATGCGCGTTATCAGCGTTTACAACACCAAGATGTTGCCTTTATTTGTGGCAGTGACGAACACGGGGTGGCCATCTCAATGAAGGCCAAAAAAGAGGGGGTCACTCCTCAGGAAGTAATTGACAAATACGACGGAATCATTCGCCAATCGTTTATTGATTTTGGTATTTCATTTGACAATTATTCCCGTACATCAGCTCAAATTCACCACGATACCGCGTCGGCTTTTTTCAAAAAACTATACGATCAAGGCGATTTTATCGAAGAAGTGACCGAACAATTGTATGACGCCAAAGCCAATCAATTTTTGGCCGATCGCTTTGTTACCGGTACTTGCCCAAAATGCAGCAACGAAGAAGCCTACGGCGATCAGTGCGAAAAATGTGGCTCCACGCTAAATGCTACCGACTTAATCAATCCAAAATCCACCATCACCGGGGAAATACCCATTTTAAAATCTACCAAACACTGGTTTTTGCCATTGGACCGCTACGAAGCTTTTTTGAAAGAGTGGATCCTGGTCGGACATCAAAAAGATTGGAAAACCAATGTGTTGGGCCAAGTGAAATCCTGGATAGACGACGGCTTGAAACCCCGTGCCGTAACCCGCGATTTGGATTGGGGAATTGATGTTCCGGTAGAAGGCGCTCAAGGCAAAAAACTCTATGTATGGTTTGACGCACCCATTGGTTACATTTCAGCCACCAAGGAATGGGCGGCTCGCGAAGGCAAAGCGTGGGAACCCTATTGGAAATCGGCCGACACCAAATTGGTTCACTTTATTGGCAAAGACAACATTGTTTTTCACTGCATTATTTTCCCGGCGATGCTCAAAGCCGAAGGCAGTTTTATCTTGCCTGATAACGTTCCGGCCAATGAATTCCTGAATTTGGAAGGGAACAAATTGTCTACCTCCAAAAACTGGGCGGTATGGCTACACGAATACCTACAAGATTTTCCCAATCAACAAGATGTGTTGCGCTATGCCTTAACCGCCAATGCCCCCGAAACCAAAGACAACGACTTTACTTGGAAAGATTTTCAAGCGCGTAACAACAACGAATTGGCCGCTATTTTTGGCAACTTCATAAACAGAGTGATGGTACTCACCCAAAAATACTACGAAGGAGTAGTCCCAACACCCGCCGATTTTTCTGATATTGATCTTCAGGTACTTTCTGAATTACGCGCCTATCCTGCCGTGATTTCGAGCTCTATTGAGCGCTATCGCTTCAGAGAAGCCCAAGGCGAAATGATGCAAGTGGCTCGCTTAGGCAATAAATACTTAGCCGACGAAGAGCCTTGGAAAGTCATCAAAACCAATCCCGAACGCGTCAAAACGCAGTTGTATGTCGCCTTGCAAATTGCGGCAGCCCTGCAAGTGTTGTGCGAACCTTTTTTACCCTTTACAGCCCACAAATTGGCCCACATCTTAAACTGGAAAAGTCTCGATTGGAGCGCAATAAGTCAAGAGGAAGCACTTCTTCCTGCTGGCCACACCATAGGCGATCCCGAAATTTTGTTTCAACAAATTGAAGACGCGGCCATACAACAGCAAATGGATAAATTAGAAGCAAGCAAAGTGGCCAATGCCGCCGAAAACAAAACGCTTACACCCCAAAAAGAGTTAGTACAGTTTGACGATTTTGCTAAAATGGATCTGCGTGTTGGCACTATTTTGTCCGCCGAGAAAATGCCCAAAGCCAACAAATTACTGATATTAACAGTTGACACCGGACTAGACCAACGCACCATCGTTTCGGGTATTGCCGAGCATTTTTCACCCGAAGAA
>Ga0209550_10002327_pt1 | contig 18248 bp, 18 predicted proteins | sample LauGreSuBDMM15SN_2_FD_187567 | JGI IMG/M metagenome (GOLD analysis project Ga0209550, IMG submission 187567) | Freshwater lake microbial communities from Lake Michigan, USA - Su13.BD.MM15.SN (SPAdes) (version 5) | ecosystem: Environmental > Aquatic > Freshwater > Lake | place: Lake Michigan...
TCCTAGCACTGCGCATACAGTTCAATTGGATATCGCTGAAGATGCAGCTGCCATGTACAGGATGGAACCGCCAGGCTACTTGCTCCACTGGTGGAATGGCGATGGTCTTGTCACGCATCATGTGTCTGCTGTCGATAGCTTAGGTCCTTTTCCATTTTTTGATGATTCAGGAAAATTAATTCTGTAACTTTAAATAGATCGACTCGCACAAACGAGTCGATCTGTAACTCAATTAAATTTCATTGATTTCGCTCAGCTCAAAAGCCTCCATCGTTGCAATTTCTTAAAATTTAATTGCGTTAGATTCGTGTTTTGAGTCATTGATTGCCATTTGGAAAGTCTTTTGCAATGAACCAAGAGTTTTATATTCCAGGCCAAGTCGCACTGATTACTGGCGGCAATGTTGGAATTGGGCGCATTACCGCTATTGAGCTGGCACAAAAAGGTTTTAAAGTCATCATTGCGGGTCGCTCGCTTGAAAGAACTCAACCGGTTTTGGATCACATCAAATCGCTGAAAGTTGATGAGCAGGCCATGTTTCTGCCCTTGGATTTGGCCAGCCTTCAATCAGTGAGAGATTGCGCGCAGCTTTTTCTTCAACTTAATTTACCCTTAAATCTTCTCATCAACAACGCTGGGGTGGCGGGTTCGAGGGGTTTAACCAAAGATGGATTCGAGCTGACGTTTGGCATCAATCACTTGGGCCACTTTTTGCTGACTCAATTGCTGCTAGAAAAGTTGCAATCCTCAGGTCTTTCTCGTATTGTCACGGTATCCAGTCGTGCCCATAAGCGTGCAGCAAATATTGATTGGGATGCCTTGTGTCGGCCCACAAGTTCGTTGACTGGTATTCGAGAATATGCGGTTTCAAAATTAGCCAACTTACTTTTCAGTGCAGAACTGGCAAAGCGCTTGCACGGAACCTCTATTTCCACATACGCCCTTCATCCCGGTGTTGTTGACACTGAGATCTGGCGCTCTGCTCCTGATTGGGTCCGTTCATTGATACGACTTCGCGGTTTTCTGACACCAGTGGAAGGGGCTCGCACAACTTTACACTGCGCATTACATGCTCCCCAACAAGAGTCAGGTTTGTACTATGCAGACTCTCAACCTATGCAACCTGCACCGCTGGGGCAAAATTTAAAATTAGCAACCGAGCTTTGGAGGCGAAGTGAAGTTTGGATCCAACAGAGTCAGAACAATGACCTTTAAAGTTGACCCCAAATGAAGTTGACGCCAAAGTCAAAACAGACTTGATGGCCGTTTAAATTGCACGCAACTACTCGCGGCTGGACGGCGCCAAAGCATGAGCAATCGGGATAAATGTTGGAAATACGCGACGGCTGAGTCTTCCTACTGCAGCTTGAAAAGCGAGATGATCACAAAGTGAGTTTACAAAACAAGGGCTGAGATCAAATTCCAAATCTTTGTCGACATCGAGGGCTTCCATAATCGAGTCCGACGACACAAGCATCTCGACCAACTCAGTCTCCAGAAGTTCGAGCGCCAAAGTCAAACTGCGCTATGAAAAGTGTCTACGTTTTGGGGAGTGCCAAAAGCGGCTTGAAAGCAAGAGAGCCGAGTCGTGTAAACCCTTAGTAAATTCATATTGACTCAGGTTTTTTTTAAATTAGCATCTTCTTTAGTGCGTGCAAAGTTAATTTGAAAAATTGAAAAATTGAAAAATATTATTCCCTTCTCTTGAGTTTTTCAATTGCCAGTCTTTGCCATTCAAGGAATCTCGATGTTATCCAAAAGCGAAAACGAAAAACTCTGTCGCATAGGTCCTGGTACCGCCATGGGAGAAGTGTTCCGCCGCTTCTGGAATCCAGTGCTCATGTCTTCTGAACTACTTGAGCCCGAGTGCGAACCCGTTCGTGTGGAGATGCTGGGGGAACGACTCGTTGCATTTCGCGACTCAAAAGGACAAATAGGCGTGATGGAAGAGATGTGCATGCATCGCGGTGCATCTCTGGCGCTTGGACGAGTTGAAGACGGCGCCATCCGCTGCCTGTACCACGGCTGGAAATTTGCCATGGACGGCTCAGTGCTGGAGATGCCCAACGTTTCTGGCAAATGTGTGCGCTCTAAACTGAAAGCGACTGCATATCCGGCTCGGGAAGCAGGCGGGCTGATCTGGATCTATATGGGTCCAGCCGACAAGATGCCTCCATTTCCAGACTGGGCTTTCATGCACTTGCCACTTGAAAATCTTCGCGTTAGTCGTTTTGACACCGAAGTCAATTACATGCAGCAACTTGAAGGGGGCACTGATACGTCACACGTAGGAATTCTGCATACCAACGACGCCCGGCCAGGCTGGATGAGTCAAACATTCTCCGCCAACGAGGATCTTGATAACCCCGCGAGTCTTGCTTCCGACGATCTAGCCCCGGTACTCGAACTTGAGCAGACAGAGTTTGGTTTTCGCTATGCTTCAACGCGCCGAATTAGAGGGCAAGAGACGGTCCGCAACGTGCGTATCGTGCCGATTGCCATGCCGTCGACTCGCGTCATTCCTTCGCCCAAGCTGCAATTTGTCATCTTTGAAGTTCCCATGAATGACATGAAGACCACCACCCTGGGTGTGAGCTACGATCCCGAAGGCGGACCAATCGATGCCTGGAAACTTGATGAGATTGGAGGACGTCACGACCCCATGCTCTTCGATCATGCAACACACAGGTACATTGGCACCTGGGAGAATCGGTTCGGACAGGATCGCAAGGAGATGGCTAAAAGCTGGAGCGGCATCAAAGGAGTCGTCGCGGAAGACCAAGCCATCGCAGTGTCGCAAGGGCCTATCGTTGACCGCAGCAAAGAACATCTGGTGGCCGCTGATATGGCCCTTGTTCGCGCAAGAAAGCAGCTGCTTGAGTCTGCAGAGCGGGTCCGCAATGGCGGTGACCCGATCGGCGTTGCGGCGGACTTCAGCAAGGTGCTGGCCTGTGATCGCAATATTGAATCAAGCGTTGAGTGGAAGAGCCTTCTCCCGCTTTAAAACTTGTCAAACTCATTAAACCAATGGAGACACCACGTGAACTTAAATTTGATTCAAATCGCATCCCTTGCTAACAAGGCAACAGGCTGGTTGCGGCGGCGCCACTTTGCCACCTTGGGTGCCATTGTGTTGATTGCCAATGTGACAGCCGTTGTGCCGGTGGCGCAGGCAGCGTGGCCTGAACGCGCAATCACAATGATTGTGCCGTTCCCGCCAGGGGGTCCAGCTGACTCCCTGGCACGTGCTATCGCCCAGAAACTACAGGAACGTCTCGGTCAGCCTGTGGTGATCGATAACAAACCTGGGGCAGGTGGCATGCTGGGGGTTGAGCTCGGTGCCAGAGCAAAACCTGATGGCTACACCATGATCATGGCAGGGTCCTCAATCGTCCTCGTATCAGCCATAGATCCTAAGGCGATGAGAATCGACGTCCGCAAAGATCTTCAGCCGATTACGATCATCTCCAAACTCCCGCTGCTGTTATCCGCGAACCCATCGGCGCCATTCAGCACGTTCAAGGAGTTCGTTGCCTATGCGAAAGCCAATCCGGGGCGTGTCTCTGTGGGTGTATCACCCGGCCTTTCTACCACCGCCCATGTCTTGATTGAACGCATCAAGTTCGAACTCGGCATTGATGTTGTTCCTATTCCATATAAAGGCAGCGCCCCGGCGCTGATGGCGCTGGTATCCGGCGAGGTCCCCGCGATTCTCGACTACCTTCCTACCGCTGGTCCTTTCATCACCAGCGGAAAGATCAAACCGATCGCGCTCATGTCAGACACGCGTAATTCAAGCTTTTCACAAATCCCGAGCATTGTGGAGCTTGGTTATCCCGCATACAGTATCAACGCATGGAACAGCTTGATGTTGCCGGCTGGAACTCCCAAAGAGATTGTTGCCCGTCTCAATCGAGAAGTCGTCGACATCATCAAGTTACCCGAAATGAAGACCAAATTTTTTGACCTCGGACAGGAGTCCGGTGGAAATACACCAGAACAGTTTGCTGAAATCATACGTTCCAGTGAAGAAATGTGGATCAAGGTCATCCGCGACGCCAAGCTAACATTTCCTAAATGAAGATCAGCTTGACCTTCGCCTCTTTATGGGAAGCAGTCCAATGAGTCTCGCAAGCGAATTGCAAGCAAAGGTGCGATCACTCGGTCCCGCTTTCAATCTCGACATCCTGACCGCCACCCAAGAGATTTATCGACACCACCTGGACATGACGCCAGCGGAGGAAAAGGCCAACTTGGCGTACGGCTCCGATGAGCGACAACGATTGGATCTGTACTTGCCAAAGGCTGCGCCTTTGGCAGTGGTGGTTTACGTGCATGGCGGCGGCTTTGTCGGTGGCGACAAGAACGGAGACGGCACTTTCTATCTGAATGTGGGACGCTTTTTGGCACGCCACGGTTATGTTGCTGTTTTGCCCAACTACCGCCGTGCGCCAGTGCATGGGTGGCCCGCAGGGGCGCAAGACGTTCGAGATGTGATCGGATGGGTACGAAAAAATGTGCAAGGAGTTGGAACTGGCGAGCTTGATTTATTCGTGTTTGGACAGTCTGCAGGTGCCAGTCATGTTGGCTCATGGCTGTTCGATTCCAAAACTCGCGATGCCCCTTTAGGTGCGGTGGCCGGCGTGATGATGGCGAGCGGATTCTTCAACGCGGTCGCGCCTCTCTCATCCAACACGCTGGCGTATTTTGGTGATGACGTCACACTTCATGCGCAGCGCTCCCCGATGACTCACGTCGTGAAAACCGACGTACCTGTGTGGTTGAGCGTGGCAGAACTCGATCCTGGAAGCATGGGTTCGCAAACTTTTCAACTGGCAGATGCGATGTCCAGATGCAATGGCCGCAGCCCTGAATTTGCCTGGCTGAGAGGCCACAACCATGTCTCTACAGTACTCAGTTTAGGGTCACCGCAGCAAGATTTTGCTGACGAAATTCTGCGCTTTCTTCGGAGTCATACCCGCGCATCTGATGCGCGAGATGTTGGGAAAAAAACATGACTAAAGCAAGAGTGCGTGCGAATCGCTTGGAGGTAGACCCGGTTCGCATCCAAGAAGTGACGTTTGAAAACCGTCATGGATGAGGAGCTAACGATGACCCAGAACAAATTGAATCACAACCCCAGGACGCGGCTGGGGTTCAAGACATCCTACGAGGTATTTCACGACTCGTTAAACCGTGTTGCACCTCGCACTTGAATCCGCCGTTGATAATTTAGGACATATAAAAATGCTCAGTCAAAAAGACAATGAACTGCTTTGCCGCGTCGGTCCTGGCACTGCTATGGGTGATGTATTTCGGCGCTTTTGGAACCCTGTATTACCAGCCAGTGAGGTGGCATTGCCTGGTGGCAGACCGGTGCGTTTGCGCATTCTTGGAGAGGAACTCGTAGCATTTCGCGATAAATCAGGACAGCTGTGCATCATCGAGGAATGGTGCATACACCGACGTGTATCGTTGGCCCTAGGACGTGTTGAAGAGGATGGAATTCGTTGCTTGTACCATGGGTGGAAATTTGGCTGTGACGGCACTGTCAAAGAGACGCCAAACACCAAGAATATAAATATCCGGAATCACCTGCGAGCTCGCACATACCCAGTGCGCGAAGCAGGCGGCTTGATTTGGACGTACATGGGACCGACGGACAAGCAACCGCCATTTCCACAATGGCGCTTTATGGACATTGCTCCTTCGAATCTCATCGTGGTGCGACTCGATTCGGGTTCCAATTACATGCAGGTTCTCGAGGGCGGTGCCGACAGTTCGCACGTGGGTGTTCTTCACTCAAACTTTGCCCGGCCTGGCTGGATGGCTGGCGAGTTCAATGCAAACCCGGACGATGACAACCCAACCGCACTGGTCAGCGGTGAACTCGCGCCAGATCTTGAAATTGAAGATACCGAATTTGGCTTTCACTATGCTGCAGTACGTCCGATGACAAACCAGGACGGAAATCCGATGCACAACGTACGCATTGTTCCCATCGTGATGCCTTCCACACGCATTATTCCATCGCGTGCCATGCAGACCGTGCTGTTCGAGGTCCCCATAGACGACGAAAACACTCGAACGATCAGCATCGGCTTTCGCATCGATGGAGGTCCATTTGACATGGACAAATACGAGGAGATTCGTGGCCGCAAAAACTCTGCTTTAGTTGATCAAACAACTGGGCGGTACTTGGGCAACTGGGAGAATCACTTTGGGCAAGATCGGGAGGCGATGGAAGGCAACTGGTCGGGAATTCAAGGCGTTGTGATGGAAGATTTGGCCATGTCAATGTCCCCCGGGCCGATTGTGGATCGCAGTGGTGAGCATCTCGTGGGTGCTGATGCTGCCATTGTTCGCGCGAGACGCCAATTGCTCGACTCGGCTCGCCGTATTCAATCTGGTCACGACCCCATTGGCGTAACGGCTGACCTTTCAGAAGTCATAGCATGCGATGAAACTGTTTCTACAGAAACTCGCTGGCAGGTCCTTGCTCCGGGACATAAGCCAAGAACGAAGGATCATTAATCCGCAGGTCCCTGGTTCGAGCCCAGGCTGAGGAGCCCAATGCAACAACAAAACAGCCCGCTTCTGCGGGCTTTTTTGTGAGTGAAATTTGTGTTTCAGACCATCGAGTCTGAAACCAAAGCGCCCCTCGGTTGAGTGCGCTGCCAGAGAGTGTCCCATCTGAAGTCTCTGATTCAGAACAAGGGCTTGCCAGAGACACTCATTGAGCGCGCGTTTCGGCTTAAATCCGGCGGTTACCCCATCGCCAAAAGATGATTTGGCGGTAAACCAACAGGCGCAAGTAGAGCGATTGGTGCGACGACATAGTCCAAGAACGTCTTCCAACGGTCTGTCTTGAGCTGCTGCTCCGCAACCGCTTCACCCATTTGGTGACCTCGATAAGTCCGTCAAAACTGGCTGCCAGTTTAGCTTTCCGCCGATTTACGCACTGTCAACCGCCGGGAATAGACTGAATTGAGGGAATACCCGTTTGACAGTGATTAAACTTAATGTATAGGATGAATTTTTATTTCTGCAAGCGAAATAACTGTCAAAGGAATCTTATGGCACTGGTGATCGCCCCACTTTCTTACCACTTAGGTATTGAGGTGCTCGGACTAGATTTGAGACAGCCTATCAGTGACAAAGACTTGGCTGCAATCCACACAGGGTTACTTGATCGAGGTGGATTAATGCTATTGCGCGGTCAGAACCTGAGTCGAGATCAGCATGTCGCATTCAGTCGACGCTTTGGCGACCTAGATACTCACGACGCTGTGCCTTTAGACCGCGATCGGCAGTTCCCAGAGGTTTTGCTGGTTGACAACCTGCCCCGTCCAGAAGGTGTGGCCTATGGAAAATTGATTGGACAAATTTGGCATTCAGACCTTGCGCCATCTTTGCTTCCAGCGGGCTTGTCTTTCTTGCGCGCGATTCGTGTACCTTTGGTGGGAGGAGACACACAGTTTGCCAACATGTATGCCGCATTTGATTCGCTGTCTCAAGGTATGAAGAAAATGCTTCGTAACCTGAACGCCGTCTACATTCGGGGACGCAAAGGAGTTACTGAAGATTGGGAGAAAGAGAATCGTAGGCTCAACCCACCAGTTTGTCAGCCTATGGTTCGAGTACATCCTGATACTGGACGAGAAGCTTTATACATCGGTGAAAGCATATGCGCTTTTGAGGGTATGACACCTGCAGAAAGTAGACCAATACTTGATTTTTTAATTCACCATGCAACACAACCGCGCTTTGTGTATCGACATCGATGGTTGGCAGGTGACCTGATCGTATGGGATAACAGATCCACAATACATCTCGCACTTGGGGATTACGATCCTGCTGAGGTTCGTCAAATGGAAAGAACAACCGTCAAAGGTTACCCGTCTGGTCACCTTTGTTCCCCTGAAGATGCTCAACTGGCGATTGCCTGACATCAGTCCACTGCTATCTAAACGTATAGGCGAAAACAAGGGTACAAAATGAAGTTACTTTTTACATTGACGACATCAGTAATTATGCTGGTCACAACGGGTGCTTCATTGGCGCAGGCATTTCCGACGAAGTCCATTGTTTGGGTAAATCCGAGTACTGCGGGTGGCCCAACTGACACCTTGGGACGTACGATTTCCGATCGAATGGCTCAACTGCTTGGACAGCAGATCGTTACAGATAACGTACCAGGTGCGGGTGGAACAATTGGCGCTGCTAAGGTTGCTCGTGCTGCTCCCGACGGTTATACCTACCTAGTTGGTCATGTTGGTTACGTGGCCGCTGCTGTATCACTGTATAAGAAGTTGCCATACAACCCGGTTAAGGACTTCGATGCAGTGTTTCGAATGCCAAATATGCCAGGAGTTTTGGTAGTAAATCCGAACTTACCGTATAAAAATTTAACCGAATTGATTGATTACGCTAAGAAGAATCCTGGTAAATTGAACTTTGCCGATGGTGGTGTTGGCACTATGTCAAATCTAGTGGTTTCAATGCTCGCATCACGTGCGGGTATTGAGGTCGCCCAGATTTCCCATAAGGGCAACGCTCCGGCTATGTTAGCCGTAATGGCTGGCCATGCAGATGCAATGATTGAGCCGCCTAACACCTCTGTGCCACAAATTAAAGCTGGTAAACTTCGAGCAATAGCCACCACTGCTCTAGTAGAACTCGAATACCTTCCGGGTGTTCCTCCAGTTGCTAAAGATTACTCAGGTTTTGACGGTACGATTTGGTTTGGTATTTATGCGCCAAAAGGTACTCCAAGGGCCGCCATCGACAAGTTGCATCAGACCTACATGACGGTCATTAAAGAACCCGCAATGCGTAAGCGTATGCAAGATTCTGGAATGCAACTGCTAGCAGAAGCAGATTACTCGACCGACGCATTTCAAAATTTCACCGCTAACGAAATTGAAAAGTACCGCGAAGTAATACGTGCTGCAAAGATAGAGCCTCAATAAATCAAACTTTTTTAACTTGTATAAATTTTTATTTACATAGGTATTTGACGAGACTGGCTTTCTGTTCATCCGCAGGTCCCTGGTTCGAGCCCAGCTTAAGGAGCCAAACAAACCAGCACAGAGCCCACCCCAAAGGTGGGCTTTTTGCTTGGCGTCAAACCTGTCCTGAACCTTCGCTACAAGGGCCGACCTTGCCCTGCATCAAACGCCAAGCCCAGTCCAGATCAGCCTCGAGTTCCCGACGAGCGGCTTTTGCATCGCGTTGCGCCAAGGCCTGCATCAGGCCATGGTGGTGCAAGGTGCGTGGTGCCCCCTGTTCGGGCTTGTGATGGGCCACGGCCACACGCACATAAGGGCCGCTTTGCAGCCACAGGCTGCGGATCATGGACAACAAGGTGGGCGATTGTGCGGCCTCGTACAGCGTGAAATGGAAGCGCCGATTGGCCTGCAATTCGGCCTCCACATCCCCGGTTTGCAATGCGTGCGAAAACTCGGCATCGGCCACCTCCAATGCAGCCAACAAATGCGCATCCGCGCGCTCGGCAGCCCGCTCGGCCGCATGCCCTTCCACCAAAAGACGGGTCTGGTGAATGTCGTCAAGGCGCTGAACCGACAGGTGGGGCACGCGCACGGGGCGCTGCGTGGCCGACTCCAGCGCTCCCTCGGCCACCAAGCGCCGCAAAGCCTCGCGCACGGGCATCACACTGGTGTGAAACGCGTCGGCCAAGTCCCTGATCTGAAGGGTTTGCCCGCCCTGCAGGCGACCGCAAATCAAGGCGTCTGAGAGTTCGGCATAAATGCGATCCTGCACTGAATCGCGCGAGACCGGTCGCAACACCGGCAACGGCGACCGCAGGGATTCTGGGCTGGGGGCATCTCGTCGGGGTCGGGCCATGGGGCAGTATATCCACGCTTGCGTTGTTCATGGGGCATGCCGTATTATGTGATCACATTATGGTGAACGCATGACAACAGACCCTTTAGAACCCCTGCCCGCTGCAGCGCCACGACCCGCTGTGTGGTTTGTCCATGTGGCCTCATGGGTGCTCGCGGCGATGGCCGCCGTGGCCTTTTTGGATGTGGTTCTGCGCATCGCAGGCCGCCCCATCACCGGGGCTTACGAGTTGACGGCCTTGCTCATGGGCTTGCTGGTGTATGCCACCTTGCCCCTTGTGACCGCCCAAGACGAGCATGTGCGCGCTGGTATTTTGCAAATGTGGCGCAGTGCGCCAAAGGGCCTGGAGCGCGCGCTGCGCGAACTGCGCAAGATCCTGTCCTGCATGGCCTTGGCTTATTTGGCCTGGGCACTGTTTCAGTACATGCTGCGGGTCGGCGCAGCTGGTGACCGGGCACCCTACATCGAAGTGCCCTTGTCGTGGGTGGCCGGATTTGGGGCCGTGAGCATGGCGCTTTCTGCGGCCATGGCCTTGTGGTCCAAGCGCAATGTCGAGGTAGCGTCATGAGCGCCACCTTGATCGCCATGGCCGTGATGCTGGCCCTGATTGCCTTGGAGGTGCCCATTGCCGTGGCCATGTTGGTCACGGGCGTGGTAGGGTGCCTGACTGTCCTGGGCTGGAGCCCCACCTTGTTCATGGTGGGTGAAACCGCCTTCAGCACCGTCAACAACTACTCGCTCACGGTGGTGCCTTTGTTCATCCTGATGGGCAACCTGATCAACGAGGCGGACATCTCGCGCGAGCTGTACCGAGCCACCTACCGTTTTGTGGGGCATCTGCGGGGCGGTCTGGCGATTGCCACTGTGCTGGCCTGCGCGGGTTTTGCGGCCATTTGTGGCAGCAGCCTGGCCACATCGGCCGCCATGACGCGGGTGGCCTACCCAGAGATGAAACGCTACGGCTACAGCGATGCGCTGGCCACCGGTTGCATCGCATCGGCCGGGACTTTGGGCATCATGATTCCGCCCAGCGTGGCCCTCATGGTCTACGGCATCATGACCCAGACCGACATCGGCAAGCTGTTCCTTGCCGGTGTGCTGCCGGGCCTGTTGGGGGCCTTGCTGTACGTCGGCGCGGTCATGGTGTACACATGGCTGCACCCTGAATCGGGTCCGGCAGGCGAGCGCAGTTCATGGCAAGAACGCTTGCATTCCTTGCGCGGCATTGGCAGCGTGGTCCTGTTGTTCGGCTTGGTGATTGGCGGGCTTTATGGCGGTTGGTTCACCCCGACCGAAGCGGCAGGCATCGGCGCTGCAGGCGCATTTGCGATGGTGATTGCACGCGGGCGGCTGACGCGCAAGATGCTGGCCACGGTGCTGCGTGAAACCGTCGTCACCTCCACCAGCTTGTTCTTCATCCTGATCGGTGCCCTGGTCCTGTCCAAGTACATCACCATCTCGGGTTTCACGCCTTGGTTGGGCGGTGTGTTTCAGGGGCTGGACCTGTCGGCCATGCAATTTCTGCTCATCATTTGTGCCATGTACCTGGTGCTGGGCTGCTTTTTGGAAAGCATGTCCATGCTTTTGCTGACGCTGCCCATTGTGTTCCCCTTGGTGGTCAGCTACGGCATTGACCCGATCTGGTTCGGTGTGCTGATCGTCACCCTCATCGAAGTCGCCTTGATCACCCCACCCGTGGGCATGAACGTCTACATGATGGCCAGCCAGATTCCATCCGTCCCGCTGAATGTGGTGTTTCGCGGGGCCAGCGCCTTTGTGGCGGCCGACGTGATCCGCCTGGGCATCTTGCTCGCTGTACCGGCCATTGCCCTGTGGCTACCCTCCATCACCTGATCCATCCCTGCATGCCTCACCACTGCACCCTTCTCCCCTTTGTCCACCTCAACCCAAGGAGCTTTCCCATGGTCACCCTCCGTTTTCTGCGTCAATCCCTGCTGATCACTGCATTGGGCAGTTTCGCGCTCGCTGCGCAAGCTCAAACTGTCTGGCGCTTTTCCAACTGGCTGCCACCCACGCACCATGTGGTCACCGAAATGATCCAGCCTTGGGCCGCTGATGTCGAAAAAGCCACCGAGGGCCGCGTCAAGATCCAGGTCCTGCCCGCACTCGGTGCGCCGCCAGCCCACTTCGATCTGGTCAAAAACGGCGTGGCCGACATCGCTTTCAGCGTGCACGCCTACACGCCCAACCGCTTCAAGTTCACCGAAATGGGCGAGTTGCCCTTCACCACCGACCACGCGGTGGTGAACTCGCTGGCTTACTGGCGCACCTACCAAAAACACTTTGCACAAGCCAACGAGCACGAAGGCACCGTCTTGCTCGGCCTGTGGACCAACGGCTCCTACCAGCTGTTCACCAAGGCCAATGCCTTGACCTCCATGAACGCGGTCAGCGGCATCAAGATCCGTGTGCCCGGCACCACGGTTGAAAAAATCACCCGCTCGCTGGGCATGACACCCATCTCCTCGCCACTGTCCGAAGCCTACGAGCAAATTTCGCGGGGCGTGATCCAGGGCATGTTCCAGCAAAAGGAAACCGTGGTCGCCTTCAAGATGACCCAGCACATGCCCACGGCGTCTTATGTGCCGGGTGGCTTTGCGCATTCCAGCCAGTTCGTGGTGGTGAACGCCGCCAAGTGGGCGGCACTGGAGGCGCGCGACCGCGCTGCCATCGAAAAACTCTCGGGTGAAGTCATGGTGCGCCGCTTTGCCGCCGTCTGGCAGGCCAAGGAAGATGACGCCGACCGCCAATTGGCCGCTGCCGGTGTGAAGGTCACCGATGTGCAAGGACCTCTGCTGCAAGAGCTGCGCGGCAAGCTGGCTTTTGTGCAAGAAGAATGGCTGGCAGACGCGAGCAAGAAATCGCCCGCCGCCAAACAAGCGCTGGACGAATACCGTGGCCTCATCACCAGCGTGTCGCGCGAGTTGGGCGTGAGCAAATGAGCCAGCCCGCAGGCGACGACCAATTTGAATTGTTCGACCTGCGGGTGGAGTGGGAAGGCGATGGTCCTTGCTGGTGCAAGGCCAAAGCCGGAGACCACTTCGAGCTGCACGGCGAGCAGCTGCATTTTCCGCCAGGGCAAAGCTGGTCCATCTACACCCTGGCGGCGCTGCTGCCCATCTTGCCCGCCAAGCAGCGCCCCTGCCACCCCAACGACTGGATGAGCACAGACGCCCGCGTGGCCTGCCCCGATCCGAATTGCAAGGCCCGCTTTGTGATCCGGCGCTGCGGCACACGGCCGTTCAGCCACGCGGCCGTCACCGCAGAGCCTTTGGCCACATCTCCACAAGACCCCTCCAAAAAACCATGAGCATTTCCACCACCGAGCTGGCACCGGCTTACCGCGCGTCACGACTGATCAAAGGCTGCTGGCACCTGGCAGGCGGTCACGGTGAGGTCAACCAAGCGCAAGCCATACAAGACATGGCCGCCTTCTTAGAGGCCGGGCTCACAACCTTTGACTGCGCCGACCACTACATCGGCGTGGAAGCCTTGATTGGCCAGTTTCGGCGTGCATACCCTGAGCTGGCCCCCAAGCTTCAGGTGCACACCAAATGCGTGCCCGACTACGACCGACTGACCTCATGCGACCGCGCCTACCTCACCGGGATCATCGACCGCTCGCTGGAACGTCTGGGCGTGGACCAGCTGGACCTGGTGCAGTTTCACTGGTGGAACCTGGCCCAACCGGGCTATGTCGAGGCGCTGGGCATCCTGAGCGATTTGCGCCGCGAAGGCAAAATCGCGCACTTGGGGCTGACCAACTTCAACACCGCCTTGACCCGGGAAATTCTGGATGCGGGTATCCCGCTGGTCAGCACGCAGGTGCAGTACTCGCTGCTGGACAGCCGCCCCGACCAGGGCCTGATCGCGCTGTGCCAAGAGCGCGGTGTGCAACTCCTGTGCTACGGCACCTTGGCCGGTGGCCTGCTGAGCGATGCTTGGTTGGGCCAAGCCGAGCCCACCGAGCCGCTGGCCAACCGATCACACACCAAATACAAACTGATCATTGAAGATTTTGGCGGCTGGGACCTGTTTCAGGAACTGCTGCAAGCCTTGCAGGCCATCGCCACACGCCATGACGTGGGCCTGGGTGACGTGGGCCTAGGTGATGTGGCCACACGCTGGGTGATCGACCGCCCGCAAGTCGCCAGTGCCATCATGGGCTTCACCTCGACCCGCCACCTGCCGGCCACGAAACACATTGAGGCCTTGCGCCTGGACGCGCAGGACCACGCCCTTTTAGCCCCTTTGCTGGCACGGCGCACCGGCCCTGCAGGTGACTGCTACGACATCGAGCGCGACAAGGAAGGCCGTCACGGGCGCATCATGCGCTACAACCAAAATGAGGGGCGTCACTGAAAACGCGCGCAGTTTGGGCTCAGCCGGTGGATGCCTACTGCCAAACGCACTGCTGAACTTCGGGCCCCACTGGCCCATTGAACCCCTTATTTGGCAGCAGGTTCCTGTGCGTGCGCCGCCAAGCGCTGCGTCACCTCTTTTTTACCCAGCTTGCGCACGGCCGCGATGGCTTGGAGCTGCGCGGCGCGGGGTTTGGACTTGCCCGTCTCCCAGTGGTAGACCGACTGGTTGGACACGCCCAGCAACTTGGCCATCTGCACGGCCGACAAACCGAATTTTTTGCGCAAGGTCGCAAAGCCATCGGCGCGAAAGCGCAAGCCCTGGGGCTCGTCTTCTGCCTTGGCGGGTGTGGTGGGACGGGCGGGAGTTTTGACCAAGCGGCGCACCACGACTTCCAGGCTGGCGATGCGTCTTTTCAGATCGGCGATCTCGGCGCGGTGCGTGGCCTTGGCCTTTTTCAGAACCGTCGCTTGCAGGCGCGTTTCTTTTTTGGCGATGCGTGAAATCTCGGTTTTCAACTGGGCAGCGAAGTTACTCATGTTCTCTCCATTCGTTCGGAATGCAGATCATACGCAAACCGCATGCCCCATCAGCACGGACAAACTGGGCGCGATGGAGCGCCTGTTCATCACGACGGGTCCTGCTTGCCCTGTCACCGGTTGTCACCTGGGCAGCAGGCCAGAGCGCAAAGGCTGCTTAAATACAGGCACTGCAGGCCCAAACTGCCCCACCGGCCCCATCGGCCAAACCCCCTCAATCACTGGAACAGGAGCCCGCCATGTCAACATCCCTCAAAGGCCAAATCGCCTGGATCACCGGCGGGGGCAGCGGCATCGGTCTGGCTGGCGCCATGGCGCTGGCCAAGGCGGGTGCCCATGTGGTGATTTCGGGCCGCAACGCCGCCACCAACGCCAGCGCTTTGGCCTCGCTGCAGGCCCTGGGCAGTGCCGAGGCCTTGCTGCTGGACGTGGCCGACAAGCACGCTGTCAAGGCGGCGGCGCAGCAGATTCTGGACCAACATGACCGCATCGACATCTTGGTGACCAGCGCAGGCACCAATGCCACGCAGCGCAATTTCAATGTGGTCACGCCCGAGTCCTGGGACGATGTGGTCGCCATCAACTTGTCGGGCCTGTTTTATTGCGTCCACGCGGTCTTGCCCGCCATGCGCCAGCAGCAAGGCGGCTTGATCATCAACGTCTCGTCTTGGGCGGGTCTGTATGCGTCCAAACTCACCGGCCCGGCTTACAACGCCACCAAGCGCGCCGTGCTGGCCCTGACCGAGTCCATCAACATGGAAGAATGCACGCACGGCATCCGCGCCACCTCGCTCTTGCCCGGCGAAGTGGCCACGCCCATTCTGGACAAACGGCCCGTACCGCCCTCAGCTGAGCAGCGCGAATTGATGGTGCAGGCCGAAGACATGGGCCAGGCCATCTTGTTTGTGGCGCAGATGCCTACCCGCACCTGCATCAACGAGTTGATCATCTCGCCTACCTTCAACCGCTTTTACACGGGCGGTCTGGAGACACCGCCCAAGCGCTGAGCCCGGCCCGGTGAGCCAGCTTTTCAGCGACAGCGCCCGGCACCGCCGCATCGGCATTGCGCTGGTGACGATTACCACCTTGATGTTTGCGCTGCTCGACGCCTCGGCCAAATGGCTGGTGATTACCCTGCCGGTGATGCAAGTGGTGTGGATGCGCTTTCTCACGCATTCGCTGTTTTCCATCGCGGTGTTTGCGCCCTCGGTCAAAGGCGATTTGCTGCGCTGGCGGCACCCGCGCTTGCAGCTGCTGCGCGGCTTGATGCTGGCGTCCATGACCGCGCTCAATTTTTGGGCCTTGCAATATTTGCAGTTGGCCGAAACCGGAGCCATGCAGTTTTCCGTGCCGATTTTGATCGCTTTGCTGTCCGCCTGGTGGCTGGGCGAGCGGCTGGACGCCAAACGCTGGCTGGCGATTGCGGTGGGCTTTGCGGGGGTGCTGATCATCATCCGCCCGGGGAGCCAGGGCTTTCACGCGGCCATCTTGCTGTCGGCGCTCAACGCCATTTTGTATGCGCTGTTCAACATGATGACGCGTTACCTGGCCAGCAGCGAAAACCCGGCCACCACGCAACTGACCTCGGCCGTGGTGGCCACTTTGGTGTTGACGCCGTTTGCACTGTGGCAATGGCAACAACCGACCACGCTGCTCGAGTGGTTCGTGATGGCGCTGGCCGGTTTGTGCGGCGGCGTTGGCCACTACTTTGTGGCAGTGGCACACCGCTATGCGTCTGCAGCGGTGTTGGGGCCATTTTTGTACCAGCAAATCATTTACATGACCGTGTTGGGCTGGCTGGTGTTTAACCAGGTGCCCGACCTGGCCGTCGTGCTCGGCGCCTTGGTGGTGGTGGCCAGCGGCCTGTATTTGCTGTGGCGCGAGTTCCAAGGCGCAGCCCCCAAATGAGTACCTCAATTTATTGAACGGGCCCTTGAAGTGTTGAACCCTACACAATGGATCTTATTGATCCGGCCCGATGAAGTTTAAACATTCGTACTGTCCTCGTGTTTGTCATCCCGGGCGAAGACCCGGAATCCAGTGTTGACTGCCGCCCTTTGCAAAGGCCAGCTGTGCGCTCTGGATCCCGGCTCAAGGCCGGGATGACAAAAAACAAGGCCGGGATGACAAAAAACAAGGCCAGGATAACCAAGATTACGATTGAGCTTGGACACCTGCAAACTTCACATGGCCGAATCAATAGGCCCTCAGTCAGTTCGGTGACACACAAGCGGCCAACCAGCGCCCAAGATGGCATGCACACGCTCCGCAATTGGGCCGTCATCACAGGAGTCCTGCATGTCTACCTCTCCCCGCTGGAAACAACGCCCCCCTGGCGCCAACTGGGGCGACTTTGGCCCCGACGACCAATGTGGGCGCATGAACCTCTTAACGCCCAACAAAGTGCTGCAAGGCATGCACGAGGTGCGCACCGGGCAAACCTTCAACCTGAGCCTGCCGCTGGATTTTCCGGGCGGCAACGTGCTCAACCCCAGGCGTCAGCCGCCTGTGCTCCGCCCGACGGTGCGCGAGGGCAAGCCCAACATGAATTACCAGCTGTGGTGCGACGACCCAGTTTGCACCGATGTGGTCTGCGACGACCTCGTGATCATGCACTTGCAGTACAGCACCCAGTGGGACAGCTTGGCGCATGTGGGCTCGATGTTCGACGCCAACGGCGACGGCGTACCCGAGCCGGTGTATTACAACGGCTTTCGCGCAGGCACCGATGTGGTGGGCCCAAGCGGCAGCGAGGGTGCTGGCATTTTTGGCTTTCCAGAGATCGCCCGAGAATCGACATCGTCAGCCAAGGCGTTGGGCATCGAAAAAATGTCCGAGCGCTGCGTGCAGGGCCGCGCGGTGATGATCGACCTGCATGCGCATCTGGGTCGTGAGCGGGTGCGGGTGGGCTACGACCTGCTGATGGACATCATGCGCAAGGACAACGTGGTGGTAGAGCCCGGCGACATGGTGTGCCTGCACACCGGTTTTGCGCAAATGCTGCTCGAGATGAACAAACAACCCGACCCGGACGCGGTAGAAAATTCTTGCGCCGTGCTGGAGGGGCGCGACGAGCGGCTGCTGCAATGGATCACCGATTCAGGCCTGGTGGCCCTGATCGCCGACAACTACGCGGTCGAAGGTTTGCCCGCCTCGCCCCGCCCCGGCAGCTGCGCGGCTTTGCCATTGCACGAGCATTGTTTGTTCAAGCTGGGCGTGCATTTGGGCGAAATCTGGCACCTCACCCCTTTGGCCGACTGGCTGCGCCAGAACGGCCGAAGCCGCTTTTTGCTGACCGCCCCGCCCTTGCGCCTGCCTGGGGCCATTGGCTCACCGGCCACGCCGATTGCCACGGTGTGAGCCCTCTCTTGATCTGGCCCTGTAAAGTTTGCAGGTGTTCGGGCTGAACAATTTGCTTTGTCATATCGGCCTTGTTTTTGTCATCCCGGCCTTGTTTTT
>Ga0209550_10002328_pt1 | contig 18248 bp, 16 predicted proteins | sample LauGreSuBDMM15SN_2_FD_187567 | JGI IMG/M metagenome (GOLD analysis project Ga0209550, IMG submission 187567) | Freshwater lake microbial communities from Lake Michigan, USA - Su13.BD.MM15.SN (SPAdes) (version 5) | ecosystem: Environmental > Aquatic > Freshwater > Lake | place: Lake Michigan...
GCGCTACTTATACCAAAAGCCGCTTGCTTTTGGATTTTAGTAGAGGGGCACAGCGCGTCTCGCCTGTGTGCTGCGGTCTGCTCTTTTGGTTCCGATGGGCAGGGGGCGAGAAAGTAGACCAGTCTCCACACGGCCGAGACGGCCATGCCCCCCTTTTCCGCTGCAAAGTCTAATTTCAAAGGGACAATGGTTTAATTTGGCTGTGGGCAGTTTGCTGACCCCAGAAAAAAAGACGCCGCACACGGTAGTATGCGGCGTCTCGAAGTGGCTTTGGCTTTTCGTTTACTTGATGTGAACGGGTTGGAGTTTCCAGATGTCCTTGGCGTATTCGGAGATCGTCCGGTCGCTGGAGAACTTGCCAACGCGGGCGGTATTCATGATTGCCATTTTTGCCCACCGAGTCTTGTCGAGGAAGGCCTCGGAGACGAGATCTTGAGCGTCGCAGTAGGCTTGGAAGTCAGCGAGGCAGAGGAAGGGATCGTGGTAGATCAGGTTGTCGCGTAGTGGGGCGAGGATGTCTTGCCCTTCGTTCTCAGTGAAGTAGCCAGAGCCCAACCAATCGAGCACAGCGCGCAACTCAGGATTGCTGTGGTAGTATTCGGATGGATTGTAGCCTTTCGCGAGGAGCTCAGTGACCTGCTCGACGGTATTGCCGAAGATGAAGATGTTCTCATCGCCGACTTCCTCATGGATTTCGACGTTGGCGCCGTCGAGGGTGCCGATGGTGACCGCGCCGTTGAGGGCGAGCTTCATGTTGCCAGTGCCCGAGGCTTCTTTACCTGCTGTGGAGATTTGCTCCGAGAGGTCGGCTGCGGGAACGATGCGTTGCGCCAGCGAAACTCGGTAGTTCGGCAGGAATGCGACTTTGATCAAGTCTTTGACGCGTGGGTCGTTGTTGATCTTCGAAGCCGCTGCGTTGATGGCTTTGATGATGAGCTTGGCGGTATCGTATCCTGGTGCGGCTTTGGCAGCGAAGATGAAGACGCGTGGGGTGAAAGACTTCTCCGGATTCTGGAGAATGCGGCGGTATAGGGCCAGAATGTGGAGCAAATTCAAGTGCTGACGCTTGTATTCGTGGAGGCGCTTGATTTGGACGTCGAAAAGGGCCGAGGGATTCACCTCAATACCGCACTCTTTTTGGATGATCTTGGCGAGGAGTTCCTTGTTCTTGTGTTTGACCGCCATGAATTCCTCACGGAACTGGGCATCATTAGCGAAGGGTTCGAGTTCGCGAAGTTTGTCGAGATGGCGTTCCCATCCGCTTCCAATACGGGAGGTGATGAGGTCGGAGAGTTGGGGGTTGCAGGCCACCAACCAACGGCGCGGGGTGATCCCGTTCGTCTTGTTGTTGAATTTTTTCGGATACAAGGCATCGAATTCGGGGAAGAGTTCGGACTTGAGGAGCTTGGTGTGAAGGGCGGCAACGCCGTTCACGGAATGGCTTCCGACCACCGAGAGGTGGGCCATGCGGACCATTTGCACGTCACCTTCCTCAATGAGCGAGAGGGTGCGCTTCTTGCCAGCGTCCCCAGGCCATTTCTCTTCGACAAGATCAAGGAAGTGCTTGTTGATTTGAAAAATGATTTGCAAGTGGCGGGGAAGAACCTTACGGAAGAGGCCAACGCTCCATTTCTCCAATGCTTCGGGAAGGAGAGTGTGGTTGGTGTAGGCGAAGGTGCGGGTAACGATCGACCAAGATTTCTCCCAGGAAAGGTCGTAGTCGTCTTGCAGGAGACGCATGAGTTCGACGATCGCGATGGCGGGGTGGGTGTCATTGAGCTGTATGGCGACTTTCTCTGGAAAGGTCTCCCAATCGGTATTGCTCTTGTGAAAGCGGCGGATGATGTCGCTGAGCGAGCAGGCGACAAAGAAGTATTGCTGCACGAGTCGGAGTTCTTTGCCGACCTCGGTTTTATCATTCGGATAAAGAACCTTACTGACCGTTTCGGCCATGTTTTTCTGATGAACGGCTTGCTCGTATCCACCGCTGTTGAAGGCTTCAAAATCGAATTCCTCGGTGGCGCGGGATTCCCACAGGCGGAGGAAGTTGACAGTTTCCGTGCCGAAGCCGGGGATTGGGATGTCGTAGGGCACGCCGAGAATCTTGCGAGTGCCGACCCATTGTGGTCGGGAGATGCCCTTGTCGTCGCAGACATTTTCGACATGGCCGTAAATTGGCACTTCGGTGGTGTGCTCGGGGCGGACGATTTCCCATGGTGTGCCATAGACCATCCATGCATCTGGGTGCTCGATTTGATGACCATTGCGGAATTCCTGCTTGAAGAGTCCGTATTGATAGTGGATTCCGTAGCCGACAGCAGGAAGGTCGAGTGTGGCGAGAGAGTCAAGGAAGCAGGCGGCAAGGCGACCGAGGCCACCGTTACCGAGGCCCATGTCATATTCCTCTTCGCGGAGTTCTTCAATTTTGTGACCTAATGTGGAAAGGGCCTCGCCCATTTCCTTCATCACGCCGGCGCTGATCATGCTGTTGACGAACAAGCGACCCATCAAAAACTCCATCGAGAAATAATAAACACGACGCACATTGCCCTCCGTGTGGGTTGTGAGGGTCTTGATCATGCGCTCGATCACGACGTTCTGAACGGCCTTCGATGTCGCGATCCACCAATCCCGTTTGGAGGCGGTGACTTTGTCCCGTGCGAGACCGAATTTGAGTTGATTGAGAATTTCTTGATCGAAAGCGAGGTGTTGGTCTTTTTTCATGCCCTTAGAGAAGTTTGGTCCAAGCCGACGGCAACATGCCGAGTTAGGCGAGGGGATTAAAGTGCAGGAAATGACCCGAGCCCTGCAATCCATTTATTCTAAAAAAGCGGCAGGTGTTTTCCATCACGCGCAGGAAATAAGAGCGTTTCTGGGAAGAAGGAGAGACTCGCTTATGGCAATCAAGCAAAATGCCCTCGATGGATATCGAGGGCATTTGATTGATTCTAACGGCCACCTAGCGAGATGGCATTAGGTTTCTAAGGTGCTCAAGGATTACACCGTGTAAGTGGTCGAGGCAGTCGTTCCACCTTGGCCGGTCCAATTCGTATGGAAGAATTCGCCGCGTGGTTTGTCCGTGCGTTCGTAAGTGTGCGCGCCGAAGAAATCCCGCTGGGCTTGGAGCAAGTTGGCTGGAAGCACTGCGGAACGGTAGCTGTCGTAGAACGAGAGCGCCGTGCTGAATGCGGGTACTGGAATGCCGCGCTTGGCAGCTTGCGCCACGACGTTGCGCCAGCCTTTCTGGCTTCGCTTGATCTCGCTACGGAAATATTCGTCGAGCAAAATGTTGCCAAGTTTCGGATTCTTATCGAAGGCCTCTTTAATTTTTCCGAGGAAGCGTGAGCGGATGATGCAACCGCCGCGCCACATGAGGGCGATGCCACCCCAGTTGAGCTTCCAACCGTATTCCTCTGCTGCCGACCGCATGAGCATGTAGCCTTGTGTGTAGCTGATAATTTTGGACGCATAGAGCGCATCACGGATGTCATTAATGAGAGCCTTGCGTTTGACTGGATCCTTCGCGCCTGCAATGGCAGGTTTGGGGCCTTTGAGTTTCTTCGAAGCTTTGACGCGCTCGGATTTCAGCGCTGATACGCAGCGGGCGTAAACGGCCTCGGCCATGAGCGTGATGGGAACGCCCAAGTCCAAAGAGTTAATGACTGTCCATTTTCCGGTGCCTTTTTGGCCTGCGGTGTCGAGGATGTTGTTCACGAGGGGTGAACCGTCGGCGTCCTTCTTTGCGAGGATATCGCGGGTGATCTCGATGAGGTAGCTGTCGAGTTCGCCTTTATTCCACTCAGCGAAGACGTCGTGCATTTCATCTTCGGTGAGGCCGAGCCCATTTTTGAGAATGTTGTAGGCCTCGCAGATGAGCTGCATGTCACCATACTCGATGCCGTTGTGAACCATCTTCACGAAATGCCCCGCACCCTCTTCGCCGACCCAGTCGCAACAAGGTGCGCCATCATCGACTTTGGCTGAAATGGATTGAAAAATCTCTTTAACGTGGGGCCATGCGGCGGGTGATCCCCCTGGCATAATGCTCGGGCCGCGACGGGCACCTTCTTCGCCACCGGAAACACCCGTGCCAATGAAGAGCAGGCCTTTGCTTTCGAGTTCTTTTTGACGGCGATTGGTGTCATCGAAAAGGGAGTTGCCTCCGTCGATAATGATGTCGCCGGGCTCCAAGTGGGGCACCAACTGAGCGATAAAATCATCCACCGGCTTACCGGCTTTCACCAGCATCATCACGCGACGTGGGCGCTTGAGTTTCGCCACCAGTTCCTCGATCGAATGGGCACCTTGAACCTTGGTTCCTTTGGCTTCATTGACCAGAAACTCGTCCACTTTGGATGTGGTGCGATTATAAACAACGACCGTATATCCATGGTCGTTCATATTGAGGACAAGGTTCTGACCCATCACGGCCAATCCAATGAGACCGATGTCTCCTTGAGGTGTTATGTTTTGCATATCGTTAAAAAAAATCCTGCGTTTTAGTTGCGAACGGAACTTGCATTGAAGGGCAATTCGTCCGTTATCTGATTCAATCTCGCTTGTTTTAACTCAAAAACTCGCTCGATGTTAAGAGAAATATTAGACATCCTCGGGCTGAAACATTCCCCCATAGCCTGGGCGGTAGAGCATAAGCCCCGAGATAGCAGCTATTTTCTCAAAGTGGGCATCGATGGTAAATAGTCTTATTCCATTGTGAATGGCAATCGAGGCGATGAGGACATCCAACCACGGCACACTCAAGCCGGAGTCACGTAATTTCCAAGCCAAGGCGATAGCGCGCTCCCAGTCATCTTGATTGCAATTCCGATATGGGATCACAGAAAAATAATGGCCCAAGCGGCGACGGTCTTCTTTTCTAGCTCCTCCAAGGACTTCCAAGCGAATAGGAGGGCAGAACTGAGCCTCGTAAGCCTCAAGAAGCGCTTCAAGGGCGACCTTGATTTCCAATCGCCCCGTTCGTCGCAACGATTCAATCCACACGGATGAGTCAACGAGTACCATTTTTTAATAGGATCCCAAAGGAGGGATGGGAGAGTCTTGATTTTTTTCGTTGTTCGACGAGTCGACGTCATAGTCGAATGCGCCTTCTCTCATCAACTTTCCGAATTCGCGGGCCTTCCGTCTTTTCACAAATTCCATAACGGCTCGAGCCAAAGAAGCACCTTTGCTTTTTTCGCCGGTCATCGCCATGACTTCTTTTAAAATATCCTCTGAAACTTCAACGCTGATTCTCATAATGAATAAGAACGTAGTATCAATACTGCATCAAATCAAGCTGAAATTTATGCAAATCTCATCAACTGGGAATTTTATTTGATTAAAAGTGATTCAACGGCGCTTTTAATTTCCTCAAGTGTGAACTCTTTTGGTTTGGAGGCATCGAGAAGAAGGATGCGGTTCGGGTTGAGTGCCACCAAATTCAGATACCCATTGCGGACAGCTTCGAAGAATTCTTCGCTTTCGCGCTCGATGCGGTCGAGTGTTCGTTGACCAGCCTTCATTCGTTCGAGGGAAGTGGCGCGATCGAGATCGAGAAGGAATGTCACATCTGGCAAGCACGCATCGACGGCAAAGGCATTGATCATCTCCGTATGGCGGGGCGATATTTTTCTACCAACTCCTTGATAGACGGTTGTCGAGTCGAGAAAGCGGTCGCAAATAACGATCCGACCCGCAGTCAACGCAGGGACGATCACTTCGCGCACGAGTTGTGCGCGGCTTGCGGCGAAGAGGAGAAGCTCCGCTTCTGGTGTGAGGTTCTCGCCCTCGGGGGCATGCTGAAGGAGATGGCGGATCATCTCCCCTGATGGTGTGCCGCCAGGTTCCCGCAGGAGCAATGGGTCGTGGCCGGCAGCGCGAAGGTGGGCGGCGAGGAGTCCGATCTGGGTTGACTTCCCACATCCCTCCGATCCCTCAAACGTAATAAATATTCCTTTTTTAGACATTTTTAGCAAAGCCCTTTGATATTCCGCGTTTTTCCATTTAGCAAAGCAGGAATGAACTATTGGCTCGTTAAACAAGAACCCGCAGCCTACGCGTGGGATCAGTTTGTCCGCGATGGGGTGACGGCTTGGACTGGGGTAAGAAATTTTCAAGCACGGAATAATCTCCGCGCCATGGCGATCGGCGACCGCGCCCTCTACTACCACAGCGTCACTGGGAAAGCCGTCGTCGGGATAGCTGAAGTGACTCGCCCGGCTTACCAAGATACGACTGCTTCTGAGGGTGATTGGTCGTGTGTGGACTTTAAGCCCATCGCGCCATTGGCCCGAGCGGTTTCACTGGACGAAATTAAAGCCGACCCCGGGCTTGCCAATATCGCGCTTCTACGTCAATCCCGACTGAGTGTGATGCCGATCACCAAGGCCGAATTTGAACACATCATTAAACTCTCTAAAAAATAATGGATTCCTCTCGCGCTTACGGTGACTTAGGTGGAAATTGAAGGCATGTCGGAATTGCATTTCGCTGTTGCATCTACTTTTTCTCCTCGCTTTGAAGTTTTCATTGCGGAGGCGGATCGTGTAGCGCGGCTCTTTGGTGCTAGGTTGAGCGTCCTGCACGCCGGCGCGCGGTCTGATGATAAGGTCACGTGGATTCGTGATGCCTTTGTTGGCTTAGGGCGCGAGGAGATCGATATTTACTGGTGTGACGGGGAGAAGCCCGCCACCGCTTTGATGGATGCCACGGTTAGCGAGTTTTTTGATTTGCTGATTGTAGGTGCCATGCCCGGCTCGAGTGAGTCGCGAAATTTTACGGGCGGTATTGTGCGCGAGTTGTTCACCCGTACCCCTTGTGATCTGCTTCTCATTCCGAATCCACAGAACGAACCGATCGAGAATGTGACGGCTTGCCTGCTAGTCGAGGCGCACTCCCCTCGGTGGCGCTCGGCCATTCCGGCTCTTCGGTCACTGAAGCCTTCTTCGATTTCCATACTTGCGGCGGACAGTCCTTTCGCTCGAGCGCGTCGCGCTTTTTCGAATGCGGCCGACCAAGAATGCCCGCTTGAGGAAATGCGCGATGTGCTCAGTGAAATCACGCCCGATATCGACTTGCGCAGAGTGCAGTCTAATACTGGATTTATTCTCTGTGACATTATTCAAGATGCCGTACCGGATTTTATTATGGTCGAGTCCGAGTGGAAAAATGGCCACCGCGTCCTGCCTCCTTATCTTGGGTGGTTGGAGCAGGTGATACCTAGCCGATTGTTTGTCTTCGGGAAATCTCCGGGCGAGGTCGCAATCATAGATTCGCCTCATTCAGAGTAGTTAGGGACTTCGACGATTGCGAGCGAGTCCCAGCGATACACGAGTGCGTTTTACTTTTCCTCACTTTTCATGACTGTATCCGGCCTCATCGAGCGAGTCACCTATCACAATGAGGAGACTGGCTATTGCGTGCTTCGGGTGAAGGCCAAGGAACATCGTGATCTGGTGACCGTGGTTGGCAGTGTCCCATCGGTCAATGCCGGTGAGTGGATCACGGCTGATGGGGCCTGGGTGCAGGATAGGGATCATGGTATGCAACTCAAAGCCGAGTTCATCCAGTGCAGTGAGCCATCGTCTGACGAGGGGATTGAGAAATACCTGGGGAGTGGCCTTATCAAGGGCATCGGGCCGGTTTACGCGAAGAAGCTTGTGGGCAAGTTCGGTGGAGAAGTATTTAAGATCATTGATCAATATTCCGCCCGCTTGGAGGAAGTGCGAGGCATTGGCCGTGAACGCCGCAAGCTCATCAAATCTGCTTGGGCAGAGCAAAAGATCGTTCGTGAGATCATGGTCTTCCTTCACTCGAATGGCGTCAGCACGAGTCGAGCGGTCCGGATTTACAAGACCTATGGCGATGAGTCGGTGGATAAAGTGCGGGCCAATCCCTATCTACTCGCCCGCGATATCTCGGGCATCGGATTTAAAACCGCAGATACCATCGCTGCGAAGATCGGCATCCCAGCGGATTCCATCATGCGTGCTAGCGCCGGAATCCTCCACACGCTACTCGAGGCCCAGAATCAGGGGCACTGCGCTTTACCCCGCGAGTTGCTTTTGCCCAATGCCCGTCAACTTCTCGACATGGACGAGGGGGTTCTTGAGCGCGCATTGAAGGTCATGCTGGATGAGGGGGGCGTTGTCGAGGATCGTATGACCGAACAAGATCTCATTTACCTTCCAACCATGCGCCATGCGGAGCAGATCATTGCATCGGTGATGACATCATTGTCGCGTAAACCATCGAACTATCCATCTATTGATGTCGAAAAAGCACTCGCGTGGCTCAAGGATAAAGTGGGTCGCCAGCTTGCGCCGACCCAGACTGAGGCCCTCCTGCGCTCGCTCGCAGCCCGTGTATTGATTATCACGGGCGGTCCTGGTGTGGGAAAAACGACCCTCATGCATTCGATTCTTTCGGTGCTTCTGGCCAAAAAAGTGAAGTGCCTGCTTTGTGCTCCGACTGGGCGAGCAGCGAAGCGTTTAAGCGAGAGCACGGGCGTCGAAGCCAAGACGATTCACCGCCTTCTCGAGTATCAGAGCGGTCATTTCACCCGCAATGCCTCGCAACCTCTCGACTGCGATCTGCTCGTCGCAGATGAATCCTCCATGGTCGATGCCCATCTCATGAGCAAACTTCTGCAAGCATTGCCTGAGCGCGCGCACTTGATCCTTGTCGGAGATGTGGATCAACTTCCGAGTGTTGGTGCGGGAAGGGTGCTTGGAGATTTGATGGAAAGCGGCGTTATTCCTGTCGTTCGACTCACTGAAATCTTTCGTCAATCCTCTTCGAGTCGGATCATTGTGAATGCCCATCGGATCAATAGCGGGGAAATGCCAGAGACGATCGTGGACTCCGACTTTTTCTTCATTGAGCGTGAAGAGGCAGAGCAAATCACCGCCAGTCTGCTCGATGTCGTTGCTACACGTATCCCACGTAAACTGGGAGTCGATCCCATTCGTGATATTCAAGTTCTTTGTCCGATGAACCGAGGTTCTCTTGGCGCAATCCAAATGAACAAGCATCTCCAGGAACGCTTGAATCCCCCGCGCAGTGGTGATGCGGAGGTTGAGAAATTTGGCTGGCACTTCCGTCCGCGTGACAAAGTTATCCAGACCCGAAATAACTACGATAAGGACGTCTTCAATGGTGATATCGGATTTGTTGAAAGCATCGACGCCGCTGAGCGCGAAATCCGCATCATCTTTGATGGTCGAAGCGTTATTTATGATTTCCATGAACTCGATGAGGTCTCGCTCGCCTACGCGATCACAATCCACAAGAGTCAGGGATCCGAGTTTCCCGTAGTGGTCATGCCTCTCGCCATGCAGCAGTTCCTCTTGTTGCAGCGCAATCTCATTTATACTGGCGTCACTCGTGGGAAGAACATGGTCGTTCTCATCGGACAAAAAAAAGCTCTGGAAACAGCCGTCCGTAATAGAAAATCCGTTCAGCGATATTCGGCACTGGTTCAGCGGTTACGTGCACTCTGATGGGAACTCAAAAAATCCCGAAATGCTTGTATTGACATTACCCTCATGCCCGATATGATTTCGCTCCCGTTTATTTAAATCATTTTATGGCCTACACTGAAGTTATTCTTACCGCGAACATTCCGAACCTTGGCGCCGAAGCAGATATCGTTAAAGTCCGCCGTGGCTTTGCTCGCAATTTCTTGCTCCCACAAGGCAAGGCACTTGAAATCACCTCTGGCTCAACCCGCCAAATCAATCACCTCAAGGCCAAACGTGCCGAGCGTGAGGCCCGTGAGGTCACTGCCGCTGAAGAGATTGCATCCAAGATCAACAAGCTCTCGCCCGTTTTCATACTCGAGGCTGGCGCTTCAGGCAAAGCTTTCGGATCAGTTACAGCCAAAGACATTCATGATCGCCTTGTTCAAGATCTCAAGTTGGATGATCTTCCCAAGCACGCCGTTGTTCTTGAAAAAGCCATCAAAGAAGGTGGTGCCCACACGGTGAGCGTCAAAGTGCATGGTGATGTAACGGCAACACTCAAAGTGCAAGTGAACGTGAATGTCCCAGCTAGAGCTGAAGCCGCTGACCTCGGCGATGATTCTGGCGAACGTAAGACCCGCCGCAAAGTCACCAACAGAGAATAATTTTCACTCGATATTGCGGGAAAGTTTTCTCAACTTGAGATGACTTTCCCGTTTTTCTTTTTAAAAATTCGCGTTACCTTTTTTGAGTTCTCCCCAGTCTCGGTTTTAATCTTTATCATTTTCTTTCATTATTTCCATGCCTTCACCAGCCTCTGAGCCGTCCGCAGGCAACAATTCATCCGCGAATGTGACTGGAGATGGAAAGGCGCGAAAGAAAAAGCCCGTCGATTACAACCAGCGTGCCAGTGCTTATCTCCCAGATGTCCACCGGGCGCTTCCTCAAAGCATCGATGCCGAGAAGGGACTCTTGGGATCCATTTTGCATTCTTCGACGGTTCTCGATGATTGTATTTCGCAGATGGAGGCTAAGCACTTCCACCTTCCATCCCATCAAAAGATATTTGAAGTTCTGGTGGAGATGCGGAATACCGGTCGACCGATTGACCTTATAGCGCTCACACAAATTCTGGAAGATCGTCGGATGCTGGATGAGGTTGGTGGTGCTGGGATTGTCACAGAGCTTTTTACCTTTGTTCCCACGGCGGCCAATGCGGACTACTACCGCGAGATCATTCGCGAAAAGTTCCTTCTTCGGCAAGTCATCAGCACATGTACCGAATATGTGGCGAGATCATATGAAGAGCAGGGCGATGTGAAAATCCTACTCGATGAAGTCGAAGCACGGGTCCTGTCGATCGGCGAAGAGCGCTTCCGTTCAACGATGCCTACGCTCAAGGAAATGGTCGATCAAGCGATTGATGGTATTGAGAAGCTTGTCACCACGCGCGGCAGTATTACTGGTCTTCCTACTGGGTTTGCCTCACTGGATCGGATGACCAATGGTCTTCACGAAGGAGAAATGTTTGTTATTGCGGCTCGGCCCTCCATGGGCAAGACAGCATTCGCGATGAACATCGCAGAGCATGTCGCGATAGACGCGAACAAGCCAGTGGCTGTATTCAGCTTGGAAATGAGTTCCCAACAACTCGTGCAGCGCTTACTTTGCTCGCGTGCCCGTGTGAACGGACAGAAAATTCGTGAGGGATTTTTCGGCAAGCATGAGATGACAAGTATCAGTGTCACCGCTGGAGTTCTCTCCAAGGCAAAAATCTTTGTCGATGACACGCCTGGTCTCAGTATTTTGGAATTGAGGGCGAAGGCCCGACGTCTTCGTAACCGTGAGAAGATTGAACTCATCGTGATTGATTATCTTCAACTTCTCCGCTCGAACTCGAAAAGGGGACAAGACAACAGGCAGATTGAAATCCAAGAAATTTCCTACGGCATCAAAGCCCTCGCCAAGGAGTTGAAAATTCCGGTCATCGTACTCGCTCAGCTAAACCGAAATCCCGAACAGCGCACTGGTGATGGAAAGGGCCGTCCGCGACTCAGCGATCTCCGTGAGTCTGGGACAATCGAGCAAGATGCGGACGTAGTCGGCTTGCTTGTCCGTGAAAAATATTACGCCGAGGACGAAGAATCCAAAAAAGATGCGGCAGGGAAGGCTACACTCATCATTGCTAAACAGCGTAACGGTCCAACGGGCGATATTAATCTCACCTTCCTTGAAGAATACACCCGTTTCGAAGAACGCGCCGACGATCGGCGCGAAGATCAATAATTCAAAGTTGAAATATGGATCTCGCTCGCGGAGTTCTACTCCGCGAATTCCACTGTCATATCGCGAAACTTATTGATGTCCGCTTGCTCGGCGAGTTTGGCTGTGATTCCACGGATTCGCTGACTGAGGGTGGTGGCCAGACCGATCATGAGCATGATTCCTGCTGAGTTGTAATTATTCAGAAAATCTTCCAAGTCCTCGCGGGTGATCGCCCAGTATTGCGATGACTCGACGGCCGCCACAGTGCAAACGGCGCTCAGGGGATCAAAGAGATCTATTTCTCCCACCCATTCGCCTGATTCGATTTTACCAAGAAGGATATCATTTCCATCATCGGCGTGGCGCGCATGAAACAACCCTGACAAAGTGAAGAAAAGTTTGCCTTGGGATTGGCCTTGCTCAATGAGGACAGCTCCGACTTGAGCTAGGTGAAATGTTCCGTAGGAACTAAGCGTATCCCGATCTTCATCAGAAAGATTGGCAACGATGCCTACAGCTGGAAGTTTCGGTGTAGAAAATGACATATGTATTCATCCTCACCATGACAATCCCTATTAGCAAACTAATTTCATCGTAAATTCGGTAATCTGCGTTTTTTTGCACTCACTGGTATGATGTCAGGCAGCGAAAACAAGGCGGCAGATGATAATCGAGGCGATCACACCAACTATGTCCGCAATGAGTCCGGCGGGGACTGCGTGGCGGCTTCGTCTCACAGCTACTGAACCGAAATAGACTGCGATCACGTAAAATGTCGTTTCCGTGCTACCAAGGATCGTCGCTCCCATTTTTGCGAGGAGACTGTCTGGGCCATGGCTTTGTAGTAGTTCTGCAAAGAGGGCATTGGAGCCGCTGCCGCTCAACGGGCGCATGAGAACAAGAGGAAAAAGCTCTGCGGGAAGATGGATTGCAGCGAGGAGTGGTCGCAGAGTTTTTGCCATGATGTCGATGCCGCCTGCGGCTCGAAACATGGCGACGGCGGAGATAATAGCTACGAGATAGGGAATGATGCGAATCGAGACTTGAAAGCCCTCCTTCGCCCCTTCAATAAATTCCTCATAGACTGGGATTCGGCACAGGGACGCATACAAAGGGAAAAAGGCGATAAGAAACGGGATGGCCAAATAGGAAATAGCCTCCACCACACTCACAAGAAGACTTTTGGATTCGTGAGATGTGGCAATGAAGCTCCATGCGAACCAAAGAAAACAGGCTGCGAACAAAAAGAGGGTGAGATTTCCCCACCACTTTGGAGAGGCGAATTTCTCTTCGCTAGGAACATTCTCAATCGCGATGTTGGGAATGGCAGCCTCCGCTGCAGGCAGGGCGTAAATAGGCAAACGCTCGAGTGCCTTCACTGCGAGAATCCCCGCCAATGTTGAGCAACAGGTGGCAATAAATGCAGTTCCGATAATCGCGGTGGGATTTTTCGATCCGGCTGCGGCAAGGAGAGCTACTGTCGTTGCCGGTATGAGTTGAATGGAACTCGTGTTGATGGCCAGAAACGTGCACATGGCATTTGTCGCCGTGCCGGAACGGGTATTGAGTTTTTCAAGATCCTGCATCGCCCTAAGTCCAAGTGGGGTTGCGGCATTGCTCAGGCCGAGCATATTTGCCGCCATGTTCATAACCATCGATCCCATGGCGGGGTGATTCGCTGGCACATCTGGAAAGAGCCAAGAGAGGAGGGGACGTAGAGCCCGTGCTAGCAAATTCACCAAACCCGACTTCTCGGCGATCTTCATCAATCCCAACCAAAGAGCCATCACGCCTGCAAGCGGAAGAGCTATTGTCATGACGGCATTCTTGCAGGCATCAAATGCCGCCGTCGTCACTTCCTGTAAGTGACCGTTAAAACCACCTAGAAGAACGGCAGTGATCACGAGGGCGAGCCATATGTAATTGAGCATCTATTCAACTTGCATGAAGAACGGGCATGCCGAAAAGAGCAAAACGGCAAAACAATCAAGCAATTGATTTCCCGCATCAGGCAGGGTAGTATTCAGTTTATGATGAGATTTGCTAGGGTTGGGGTGTTCGTTGCCTTATTTTTTGCCGCCAGCCTGTTGCTCGTGGCCGGATACTTCTATATTCGGTCGAGTGCGATGCGGGACTATGTGGTCCAAGAGTGGATTTTCAGCGAGCGTTTCGCCCGCTATGATTCTCTGATCGCGCAAGCCGGGTCACGACACGGCGTGAACCCATCACTGGTGAAAGCTGTGATTTGGCGTGAGACCCGGTTTCAGTCTCAAGTGGAAGGAAGCCACGGCGAGCGCGGACTCATGCAAATCACTGAGGTGGCAGCGGCAGATTGGGTCAATGCAGAAAAAGTAGAAACATTTGTGCCTACGGATTTATTCGATCCGAAAACGAATATTGAGGTTGGCACTTGGTATCTCGGGCGGGCCATCAAGCATTGGGGGCACAAGGATGATCCTATTCCTTTCGCCTTATCTGAATATAATGCGGGGCGAACTCGCGTTAGACGGTGGGAAAAAAGTTCTGGAGACATTGCCGACTTCAGCGCCGAAGACCTCAGGGACGTCATGGATTTCCCTCTCACGAAGCAATACGTGGCCAGTATTATCGAGCGCTATAACCATTACCTCATGCGAGGGGAATTTAGCAAAAAGCCCATCTGATTCGCCTCTATTTTCACTTCCCTCCAAAGTGGGATAAAATCAGGTTACGTGAGGCAAAAACGCCCTCAATATATCACGAATCGACTCCGGGATCGGTGTGGCCCCTGACTTACCGGGAAGGATATGGCATTTGACCATTTTACCAGAGAAGACCTTAGTTTGATCCGATGCTTGCGACTGAAAAGCATGAAACTCGTACGTGATTGAAGTACGGCCGATGCTGGCCACGTGTAATTCGATGGCGATCAGATCTCCAAATTCACACTTGCAAAGATAGTTCACATCAAGCGCCACACATGGCCAAGCTGAGGATTCCGTCAGAATGGGGATTTGTAGGGAGCGCAAAAATTCATGCTCGGCTTCCTCGACCATCACGAGCAGACGGGAAAAGTGCGCGACTCCAGCAGCATCGGTGTCAGCAAATTGGATCCGTCGGATGAGTCTATATGCGGCAGGGCTTGTCATAGAGTGGATAGTAATATCTTTTATTCACTTTCTAAAATGATTCCACACCTTTGAGACGTCTCCTATCGTAATATCATTAAGAATGAATCCCGTTTTTTTGCATCCTCCGATTCCCATGCGTGCTGGAGAGTGGCCCGATTTGTTAGGGCCAACCGCAGCCGATTTTGACCGCACAGACGGTATTCTGCGCCGCGAATGGCACATGAATGAGGATTTTTCATTAAGTCCGCGTTGGTTGGAATCCGCTCCCTTTTTTCCTAAAATATTTTGGAGATCGAGGAGTGGCGGGCTTCCAATACTGGCATTTGGTCAAGTGGCATCGGGCAGCGTGTCCGAGCTTTCCGAGTTGCTGGCCAATTCGGATTCCGGCATTCGACTTTTTGGGGGGGCTCGCTTTGCCCAATCCTCCCCCGCGAATCACTGGCCGTTTCCCGGTGATTTCTATTTTATTCCTAAGGCAGAAGTCACTCGCGCGGGATCGTCGACCAAGCTCGCAATTCACTTCACACGGGATGATCTGGAAACTTCCGATGTGGCTGCATGGATTGCTGGACTTGATCGCATGGCCAAGCCGAGAAAACCAGGCGTATTGACCAGAAGTGACCAACCCCCTTTTTCACAATGGTCCGAGGCGGTGCATCTCGCTCTTCAACAAATATCCTCTGGCTTATTGGACAAGGTCGTTCTCGCTCGCCAATCCACCTTTGAGTTGGCGGAAAAAATCACTCCCTATGCGCTCTTGGGATTGATTATGGGTGAGACTCCGGCTTGTTTTCACTTTTGTTTTGAGCCAACAAAGGAATCCGGTGCATTTTTAGGCGCGAGTCCCGAACAGCTCTACCGTCGAGTCGGCCGCAATGTGGAAAGCGAGGCCATTGCCGGCACGCGTCCCCGCAGTCTCGACCCAGCGGAAGATGCGCGCTTGGAATCCCAATTAAGGGATTTCTCAAAAGAACGACTCGAACATCGTCTCGTAGTGGATGAGTTAGCTAGAGCCTTCCGTGAGCTTTGCGTGGATTTTTCTCATGATGAATTGCCTGCCGTTCTTAAGCTCGCTCGGGTTCAGCATTTGCAGACCCATTTGCGTGGCCAGCTTGCGGCCGACTTATCCGATGGTGAGATACTTGAGGGATTGCATCCCACGCCAGCCACATGCGGTTCGCCCACGAAAGCGGCCCGGTCCTTCATCGAAGAAAATGAGCTCTTTGATCGCGGTTGGTATGCTGGTCCGCTGGGCTGGATTTCCCGTGAGGATGCTGAGTTCTGCGTGGCGATTCGATCCATGCATTTGATTGAGATGCGACTTAATGTCTTTGCTGGAGCCGGAATTGTTAAGGGCTCGGACGCGGAACGTGAGTGGTCTGAACTCGAGGATAAAATTTCGGGCGTCCTCCATATCCTAGCGCCATGAGTCGGTCCACACTCACCAATCGCGAATCAGGTCGCATCGTGATTGATACGTTATGCCATATGGGCGTTCGTCATTATTTCATGAGCCCCGGAGCAAGGTCCTCCCCACTTATTGCGGCTCTTGCAGAAACCAATGATATCACGGTGACCGTGCATTATGATGAAAGGGGGATGTCCTTTGCCGCACTAGGGCATGCGATGGCAACGGGACTTCCCTCCGTTTGCATTACGACCAGTGGGTCTGCTGTTGCTAACCTTCTTCCCGCTTGTGTCGAGGCTTCCCATTCCGGAGTGCCTGTTATTTTTATTACTGCGGATAGACCGCCGGAACTTCGCGGCACCGGTGCTAATCAGACGATTCTCCAACCTGAAATCTTCGGAACCTTTGCACGTTTGTCGAACGATCTGCCCTGTCCAGACGACCCCTCCACGTCGAAGGAGTCCCTGATTAAGGCTATTTGCGAGGCGCTCGTTGTTGCCACAGGGGACAACCCTGGTCCTGTGCATGTGAATATCCCGATTCGTGAACCTCTTCTTGAAAAAAATGAGGATAAAGCACCGACCCCCATTGTTCCCCCGCAATCTCCACAAATCACAATCGCACAATCACCGCTTTCCTTGGGCGCATTTTTTTCCACCGAGTATGGAGTTGTCGTCATTGGCAGGCTCTCAGCCCGAGAGCAGAAGGATGTTCCTGAGATCATTGCATGGGCGTCCCGACTCGGTTGGCCGGTCTTTTGTGATGCCTTATCTGGGGCTCGGTTGATGCCTGGAGTGATTCGACATGGAGATTGGATTTTACAGCAAAACGATGTTCCATCCCCCCATCGGGTTATTCATTTCGGGGGTGCGCTTGTCTCCAAGCGGATTGGAAAATGGCTGAGCGCGTGCCGAGCAGGTGATTATATTCAGGTGAGGGAATCGCCGTTGCCCCTTGATCCGTGGAGTCAAAATCCCAACTTGATCCGCATGGGCATATTGGAGTTTTGCAGATCGTTTCCGCATCTAGCCCCCTCTTCTCAGGATTGGTCTCTTGCTTGGAAGTCCATTGACACACGTTGTGCGGTTGTTCTTCAAGAGCAACTCGGTGCGAGCGATAGACTCTCTGAACCCGAAATCGCGCGACTGACTGCTCGCGTTGCATTCTCGCTCAACCAAACGCTATTTCTAGCGAACTCCATGCCAATACGGGATTTTGATTCTTCTGCTGAGTCCCTTGGGGACAAGTTGATCCCTATTTTCGGCAATCGCGGAGCCAGTGGGATTGATGGAAATATCGCCACCATCGCGGGTATCGCCATGGCTTCAAATCGCCCCGTTTTAGCTCTCATTGGGGATCTTGCGGCCTTGCATGATTTGAATTCTATTCCGCTTCTCTTGGGTCAACCAGTGACTCTCCTGATCATTAACAACCATGGGGGAGGGATCTTTCGTTTTCTGCCTCTTGCAGTGGATGCGGATACACGAGAAAGATTTTGGGAGACTCCTCATCCTTTTGGTTTCGCTCATGCTGCCGCCCAGTTCGGCATCGAATACCATAACCCAACATCTGTTTCCTCGCTGAAGGATTGTCTTTCATCAGTTACTAACGGACCGAAAATCGTGGAATGTGTGACGGATCGTGATGAGAATGCGAAATTGCATAATTCCATCGCCGATCAGATTCGCGAATGGGATTTCAAATGGCCCCGCTAAAACTTCATCGCTGGGGAAGCCCAGGTTCTCCTGTTTGGCTATGCATACATGGATTCATGGGAACAGGCTTCGATTGGGATGCATTTGCACGTGCAGCCCTCACTCTCAATCCCAATCTCTGCATTCTTGGTCCCGACCTGCCTGGTCATGGCTCAAGCCCGCCGATGTCTGTGGATTCTTTTGAAACTCAAATCGCCTCACTCCTCGATTCGGAAATCGGGGATGAGGTCACGTTGATCGGTTATTCTCTCGGTGGTCGTCTGGGTCTTCAATGCGTTCTTTCTAATCC
>Ga0209550_10002329_pt1 | contig 18246 bp, 12 predicted proteins | sample LauGreSuBDMM15SN_2_FD_187567 | JGI IMG/M metagenome (GOLD analysis project Ga0209550, IMG submission 187567) | Freshwater lake microbial communities from Lake Michigan, USA - Su13.BD.MM15.SN (SPAdes) (version 5) | ecosystem: Environmental > Aquatic > Freshwater > Lake | place: Lake Michigan...
ATATAGTAAGATTTTATTTTACGCTGTTTATTCTCTTCAATTTGATATACTGTTTAAAATTGAATGTTTTTGCCAGACTTTTTAGTGGACTTTTCACTTTTTTTACTTCCTTTGAATGACCTCAAATGATAGGTAAAACTCAACAAAAAGTATTGATTCAATACCTGTGTTTTTAAATCTTCAATGTAGTTAAGTTCTACAACCCTGCTTACACTTTTGTTGACATTTAGAATGTCAAAGGCTGTTAACCTCAATTCACCCAATTGTCCCTTTAAAAAAAGTTTTGCAATCCCTGCATTCCAAAGTGGAATAGATTGATTGAAAGCTGCTGAGTTTCCCCTGTTAATGATGTAATCAAAATCATTTGAAATGAGCCATCCATTTTTTGATGTAAATGTTGGCTCAACAGAAAACCGCTGACCAAAAAAGTTTCCATTTTGGATCGAGGAAATGGTGTACTTGGCAATATTATAAGTTGAATTGCTCGAGAAATTTAGGTCGAGCCAATCTTCTAAGTTCAAAGAAACTTTAATATTACCTGCAACGGTGTATCGGTTTGTATAGCTTTTTACTTTATTGAATAAATTGACATCCTTGCTGTTGAATAAATAAGTACCTAAATTGATAGAAGATTTAGGGTTTTTCATCGATAAACTTAAATTGGCATTGGCACTTACATTATAAGCGCCATTTAGGTTTTGTGGTTTAGAATATTGGGCTCCTGGAATTAAACTAAATCCATCAACAAGGATAGCATCTTGGCTAAAGTTGGTCGTGATTGTGTTAGAAATTTTATTTGAAATCTGTGAGGAGTTCAGACTGAAATAAAAGTTTCTCGTTCTGCTGGTATTTGAAGTGTTGTACGAAATTGATAGGTTGTTTACAAACTCTTGCCTTAAGAAAGGGTTTCCTGTTTTTATATTAAGGATATTGGAATTGTTTATCACATCTTGCAGCTGGGTAACGTTTGGCTGCTGTGTATTTCCTCTATAAGTTATATGCAAATTTTTGGACCGGCCTTTTTTGAATTGCAAGTTGAAGTTTGGAAATAGGTTTACAAATGACTGCCGAATAGATGAAACATACGTTAAGTTGTTGCTCATCAGTTTAGCTTGTTGAATTCCCAACCCTGCGCTGTAATTGAATCGGGGATTAATCTGCTTTCTAAAATTCATCCCTCCTCTGTTGGCAATATTTGTATTTTCAAAGGCATTTGTAAGATTTGGTAAGCCAATGTTGTGTTTGCCTGAAAACTTGTCTAGCTTAAATGCTGTTTGATCTGAAGTTCCTACTGTATTGCTAAAACTATACGTAAATTCTATTTGTGATTTTGCGTTTAGAGGTTCTGTATAAGATAAATAAGAGCCGGTTTTATTGCTTTCTACAGCGGAATTGCTGATTTGATCTAATGTATCAATTCCTTTTGTATAACGATTGTTAAACGATATGTTAGAACTTTCTCTATCACTTGAATTCAAACTTTGATAAACAGTAAGGCTTATCGTTCTGCCCTTTTTTTTGAATTTGTGTCGAAGCAAAATACTGTTGTATAGGTTGTCCCCTGTATAGTCATAAATATTTTTTGAATTAACTTGATTGATGTTTACGTTTTTCCCTTTGGTAGTAAAGGATGAAACGGCACTCAAAATATATGTATTTTGATTGTTGTAATTTGATTTTATCAGCACAGTGTTTGAGCTATCGAACATGTGGTCAATTTCAATATTGGCACGGTGGGTTTTGTTGATGTTGTTTGAAATCACTTTTTTTGTATTGAACAGCGATGAATCATTTAATACAAAAGTTTCTCTAAACCTATCTTGGTTATTAGTTGCATCGATATCGTTGTAAAAGTAGCTTCCATTTATTTTGGTTTTGGTTGCTAGCGTATTATTATAGTTTAACCCTCCACCTTTTGTATTGGAAATTCCTGTGGCATTTCCTGAAAATACATTGGTGTTTCCATTATTTTTATTGTTTGATTTTTCTGGATCCCCTAAAAAATCCTGAACAGAGAAATTCTGGTTGTTGATGTTATTCATTTGTCCTAAGAATGAAATTTTTTCTTCTCCGTTAATCCGATTCCCACTTATGGCATGTGCATTGCGCCCCTCATTCCCAAATGCTGTGCTTGCTTTTCCAAAAAGTCCTTTTTTTCTGTCTTTCTTCGTTATTATGTTGATGGTTCTTACCCTATTTCCATCATCAAATCCGCTAAACTCACTTTGTTCACTCAATGCATCAATAATTTGTATTTTTTCAATGATGTCTGCTGGCAGATTTTTAGTAGCCATTTTAGGGTCATTGCCAAAAAAAGGTTTGCCGTCAACCAAGATTCTCATCACAGGTTCACCTTGCATTTTAATAGATCCATCCTTGTCAACATCAAGCCCTGGAATCTTTTTCAACAAGTCCTCCGTAGAAGCATTGGGAATTGTTTTGAACTCACCGGCATTGAATTCTGTAGTATCCCCCTTTATCATCATCCCAGATGCTTTTATAACAATCCCTTCAAGTTCTTTTTCGAATTTCTTCATAAAGACATTCCCTGCATTAAATGCTGATTCTAGTCCATTTAAATCAATCGATTGATAAATTTGATTGTATCCTAAAAAAGTAACATTCAAAAGATAAGATCCATTAGGAATGTTTTTTATGTTGAAGTTGCCATTTGCGTTCGATATTCCGTATCCAAGTGTGGTAGAATCTTTTTTGTTGATGATAGAAACTGTGGCGCCTTTTAGGAATCCGCTTGGATTTGAACTGTCAATACTTTTAGAAACGATTATAGAAGAATCTAGCAGTGTTCCAGTAACTATTTTATTTTTTTTTGATTGGGCAACCAAAGTGAGTGATGCTAGTATTGAAATCAAAAAAATAAGGGAAGAAACAAATTTCATTTATGAGATTAATGGGGTATTGCAGTGGACTTTCAACTGCAAGATATTCGATACAATTGATTGATAAAAATATTTACTTTCAATGAAATGCAATCTGTTTGGGTTAATATTCCTGAATCATTTTTAATCTGCTAAATACGTAACTTCAATTTATGATGAAAACGATTCTTACTTGCATTCTTTCAGCGAGCATTTTAACTGGATACAGCCAACATGTTGAGTCACTTCAAGAAGGAACAAAGTCGTCATTGCGGGGACTGTCCGTAGTATCCGATGATGTCATTTGGTGCAGTGGAAGCAATGGGATGGTGGGTAAAAGTGTTGACGGAGGCCTTTCTTTTCGCTGGATTCAAGTAAAAGGTTATGAGAAAAGAGATTTTCGTGATGTAGAGGCATTTGACTCCTCAACAGCAATTATTATGGCAGTGGCTGAGCCTGCCATTATTTTAAAAACATCGGACGGTGGCCTTTCATGGAGGAAAGTTTTTGAAGATACCACCACTGGCATGTTTCTTGATGCCATGGATTTTGATGGGAAAAATGGGGTTGTCGTTGGTGATCCTATTCAGAATAAGGTTTTTTTGGCAGGAACAAGCGACTTTGGAGACACTTGGCAGGTCGTGAAAAAGAAATCCAACTGCACTTCCATGTTACAAGGCGAAGCATTTTTTGCTTCTAGTGGTTCAAATATCATCATGAAAAAACTCAAGCAGACAAATAATAAATTTGTTTATGTTTCTGGAGGAATTGTGTCAAGGCTGTTTATTGGTGATATCTGTCTGCCTTTACCACTTCAATCAGGAAAAAATTCTACCGGTGCGAATGCAATAGATATTTCCCCTTCAGGCAAAACTGGTATTATTGTGGGAGGCGATTTTTCAAACGATAAGTTAAGTGACAGCTCCAGTGTTTTGATCTCATTTGAAAATGGGGTTCAACTTTCATTTTCACAAACACCATTGAATGGCTACAAAAGCAGTGTTTCTTTTGTGTCTGAAAACGACGTTGTTGCTTGTGGTACTTCAGGAATAGATTTTTCTACTGATCATGGTTTAAACTGGAAAAAGATTTCTACAGTTGGATTTCACGTTGTTAAAAAATCAAAGAAAGGAAAGGATGTTTTCTTTGCTGGCGCAAATGGGAAATTGGGTAAATTGAATATGAAATAGTAGAATATTTTTTGATTTCATTTTATGCCTACCTCCTAAATTATATTTATGTAAATTTTATGTATACATAAAAATAAAATCATGATATAGCGAATTTTGTTCTTTAGTTTCGCATCAAATAATATAAATTGAATGTGTGGAATAGTAGCCTATGTTGGACACCGCGAAGCCTATCCTATAATTTTAAAAGGGTTAAAAAGACTCGAATACAGGGGGTATGATAGCTCAGGTATTGCCGTCATTTCAGACGAAATCAAAGTTTATAAAAAACAAGGTCGTGTTTCTGAGCTGGAAGAATCTCTTTTGGGTGTTCACTTGTCAGCAACAATTGGAATAGGGCATACCCGATGGGCTACCCATGGCGCGCCTAGCGACAGGAACGCACATCCCCATATTTCACAGAGTGGACGAATTTCAATGATCCACAATGGTATCATAGAAAATTATGCAACACTTAAAAGTGAACTTGTTGCAAAGGGGTATCAATTTAAAAGTGATACTGATACAGAAGTTCTGTTAAATTTTATTGATGATATCAGAGAAAACAATGAATGTTCTCTTGAGGAGGCTGTGCGGATTGCACTTAAGAGGGTTACAGGTGCTTATGTGATTGTTTTATTGGATGAAGAAAATCCAGATACATTAATAGCAGCCAGAAAGGGGAGTCCCTTGGTTATTGGTATTGGCAAGAACGAACATTTTTTGGCCTCTGATGCTTCTCCAATTATAGAATACACAAAAGAGGTTGTCTACATAAACGATTATGAACTTGCCATAGTTAAGAGCGGCGAACTTATCTTAAAAAATTTAGGGAATGAAAAGATTACTCCTTTTGTTCAGAAACTTGATATGGAGCTCGCTGCTATTGAAAAAGGTGGATTCGAACATTTCATGCTCAAAGAAATTTTTGAACAGCCAGACACAATATTTGATAGTTTAAGAGGACGTCTGGATCTTGCTAATGCAGATATTGTAATGGCGGGTGTGCAGAAGTACATTGAGGAGCTGAAAAATGCAAACAGAATTATAATCGTTGCATGTGGCACCAGTTGGCATGCAGCTTTAATTGCCGAATATATCATTGAAGAGCTTTGCCGTATTCCTGTTGAAGTTGAATATGCTTCTGAATTTAGATACCGAAATCCTATCATCAACAAAGGTGATGTGATTTTTGCCATTTCCCAAAGTGGGGAAACTGCAGATACCTTGGTTGCCATCGAAAGGGCCAAAGAAAAAGGGGCTATAATTTTCGGAATTCTCAATGTGGTGGGATCTTCCATTGCACGTACCTCACATGCCGGCGCATATACGCATGCCGGTCCAGAGATTGGGGTAGCAAGTACAAAGGCTTTCACAGCACAGCTAGTTGTTTTAGCCCTCATCGCATTTAAAATTGCAAAAGAAAAAAAATCAATTAGTGAAGAACGCTTCATTCATTTACTCAATGAATTAAGTGCCGTTCCTAATAAGGTGGCTGAAATCTTGCAAAATACCACTGAAATAAAACGGATTGCAGAAAAACATGCTGATGCCACCAGTTTTCTATTCCTTGGAAGAGGCTACAACTTTCCGATAGCACTTGAAGGAGCACTGAAATTGAAAGAAATTTCATACATACACGCCGAAGGATATCCTGCAGCGGAAATGAAGCATGGCCCGATTGCACTCGTTGATGAAAATTTACCCGTATTGTTTGTGGCTACCAAAGATGCTTATCATGAAAAAGTAATAAGCAACATGCAGGAAATAAATGCACGAAAAGGAAAGTTGATTGCCATTGTAACCGAAGGTGATGATTCCGTAAGCGACCTTACTGAAGATCTCATCTTTGTTCCTGAAGCTGATGAACTGATAGCTCCAATTATCAACACAATACCCCTTCAATTGTTGTCATATTACATTGGTGTTAGCAGGGGGTTAGATGTTGACAAACCAAGGAATTTGGCAAAAAGCGTTACCGTGGAATAATCTTTAGCTCATTATTTTTTAAAGGACCCAATGAACAAAATCACTAAGAAACCAATTTCAGAAGTAGGATATAATTTCATCCCAACAGAATATTTGCCTAAAGGAAAGGATGAATATTATCTTAGAAATCGATTCAACAAAAGTGGCATAGTCTACAGAAGCTTAACGGCTTTTGAAATAGAAATTCTTGTTAAGAACAACAATACCTCGAGTAACTGGAACGACCTGCTCGTTTCGCCATTGTTCGATCCTCAATTGGTAAAAAACTGTAATTTTTTTGGATTGGTTCGTATCGGGAAACTCGAACCTTTGTCACTTGAATTTAAAAATTTAAACCTGGCGGTGGGTCTTTTTAATTCAACCATCATAAGTTGTGATTTTGGGGATAATGTATGCATCCATAACGTTAATTACCTTTCGCATTATGTAATTGGAACTGAGGTGATGATTGCTAACGTCAATGAACTGGCCGTAAAAAATACAGCAAAATTTGGCAATGGAATTCTTAAAGACGGGGATGGCGATGCACAACTTATTTGGCTTGAAATATGCAACGAAAATGGTGGCAGAAAAGTACTTCCTTTTGATGGGCTGCTTACTGCGGATGCTTTCTTATGGATGAAATACCGCAATGATGAAGCTTTGATGTCTAGCTTTGCTTCTTTTACAGCTAACAAATTCGACTCATTCAGAGGTCATTATGGAATGATAGGCGACAGAACGGTGATCAAGAATTGCAAAATGATTAAGGATGTTCTTGTTGGCACGGATGCCTACATAAAAGGGGCAAATAAAATCAAGAACGTTACCATCAACAGCTCTCCTGAATCGCCTACACAAATAGGAGAGGGGTGCGAAATTGTAAATGGAATTATTGGCAATGGTTGTCGCATATTCTATGGCGTTAAAGCCGTACGTTTTGTAATGGCTTCTCATTCACAGTTAAAATATGGGGCTAGGTTAATCAATTCTTACTTAGGAAATAATGCCACCATTTCATGTTGCGAAGTGCTGAATTCATTGATATATCCATTTCATGAACAGCACCACAATAATTCATTTTTGTGTGCATCACTTTTAATGGGACAATCAAACATGGCTGCTGGGGCTACCATAGGCTCAAACCACAATTCTCGTGGTGCTGATGGCGAACTCGTTGCTGGAAGAGGATTCTGGCCTGGACTTTGCGTAAGTTTAAAACACAATTCTAAGTTTGCTACTTTTTCCATTTTGGCCAAAGGCGATTTTCCCGCAGAATTGAATATTCAAATTCCTTTTTCATTGATCATCAATGATCCTACAGAAAATGAATTAAGAGTTATTCCAGCCTATTGGTTTTTATATAACTTTTACGCACTTCAAAGAAATGAGTGGAAGTACCAAGATAGAGATGCAAGAACCAGCAAAGAACTTCGTTTAGAATACAATTGCTTAGCTCCAGACAGCATCAATGAAATTTTTGAAGCTTTGAATTTGATGTCATTGTTCACGGGGATAGCCTATTTCAAATCTATCGATGCTGATACAAATGATGAAAATAAATGTAAAGAAAAAGGACAGAATCTTCTTGATGCTAACGACCCAATAATCGATGAACTTGAAATACTGGCTTATGGCTTTGAAAATAGCCAGCGTAAAGTGGTGCTCTTGAAGGTCAGAAAAGCTTATGCCGCTTTTAAAACAATTATTCGTTATTATGCTACCAGCAAAATAATGAAATCACTCAATGCCGAAAGCTCCAATCCTATTGAAGAATTTATTACCACAATTCCCAATGCCATTGAGAGAAAGAGTTGGATGAATGTAGGTGGACAATTAATCCTTTCGGAAGAGGTTAAAAACCTACTTAACCACATTAGAATTGGGAAATTTAAATCTTGGGACCAAGTTCATGGTTTTTATCAATACCAAGGTGCGTTGTACGACAAACAGTTGCTTGCGCATGGCATCGCTTGTCTTTTTGAACTTGATGGTTTGTCTCGTGAAAATTTAGATATTCATGTAATGCACAGGTTGATATCGGAATACGTGAAAACTAACGATTGGATCTTCAAAGGAATCGTATCTTCTCGTGAGAAAGACATGAAAAATCCTTTTCGACAAATGGTTTACGACAATGAAGCAGAAATGATTTCTGTTCTAGGAAAAGTTGCCGACAACTCTTTCATCAAGCAGAAAGACAAGGAAAGAAAATCAATCAAAAAACAAGCTGAATTGCTATTGTCTAAATCAAGATTATCGGTTAAATCCTAAAAAATATTTTCTTTTTATACAAGAAGTAGCATAAGTACCATTCAACTAAGAAAATGGTGATGCAAGCCGCGAAAGCCATTGTTATGTTTGATAAATTCGTCAATTGTCCGATCCCTGAAAAAATTTGATTGATGTATGGGTTTAGAAATCCCCCTCCCGGTATTTCAAAAAACAAATAAATGAAAATTGAATTCATTCCCAACACATTAAAAAATAAAAGCTTCTTGTGATTTCCTTTTATATCAATAAAATAGTAACAAACACCAAATGCAAGCAAACACCAGCCTAATGAAACAATGGTGAAAGAGCTTGTTGATATTCTCTTGATAATGGGTGTAATATGGGTTAAATCCAATGCATACCCGACAATAAGTAGCGGGATGGCCCAGGTTAATATTTTTTTAAGTTTATCCTTTTGGGCTTCTTTCCCCATTAAAAGCTTACCGATGATCGCACCAGCAATGGTGTGGACAGACGTTGGAATGCAATTGATTGCAAGCCATCCGCCTCTGCTAGTTTTATTCATCAGCAAAATGTCAACGTAGCTGCCAAAATTATGTTGTTTTACAAATGGTTGATCATATCCATCAATCATGGTAAATCGAAAAAGAACCTCAGTTAAAATCAACAAAAAAAGACAAGAAAAAATTTGTGCCAAAATACTCCATTCAAAAATAAAAAAGGCCACCAATAAAGTGAATGAAAGTTGTGTCAAAACATTCCAAAGCTCAAATCTTAAGCCATCTTCATGTACTGCATAAATCAGCACGCCCCAAAAAAATAACCAGCCTGATCTTTTCAGGGCTTTCATAATCAAAGAATTTTTTGCCACCCCTTTTTCTTTCATTTTATTGATAGAAAGGGCCATGGCTGTTCCGGCTATGAACATGAATCCGGGTTGGATCAAATCCCAAAACCTTAACCCATTCCATTGATGATGGTGCAGTTGTTGAACAAAAGGTTCCCACAAAGTATTTTCAGTATTTTTTTCTAAAAGTCCATACAACCCTGTTCCTTCTAGCGTAAGTAGAAACATGATGAACCCTCGCATGAAATCCAATGATATCAAGCGCTTGTTTAAGTCTACTGCATCAAACTGTGTTGACATATCATTCTATTTTGAAAGCCATTTATGTTCAAGCATTTTTATAAAATATCCACCTACAACACTTCTTGCCTGCATGCCAACCTGCTTTCCATTGGTTGTTTCATGCCAATCGCTCAACGGAACTCTAGAGCTTGTTTCTGTCAGGTATTTATATATTGGATGCGCTAATGTTTGGAAATCTTTTTGATTATTTGCAAGCGTGGCGGTCCACATTACCCAGTCACTTTTGGTATACGTTTTTCTACTGTCTAAGGGCAATCCAAATTCGTTTTGTTTTTTTATGTAGTAAGCTATTTCTTTGTCATAAACCGATTGAGGAAATAAATTCAACCCTAAAAGTTTATCCCACACCAAGTTGTATTTCTGACTCCACGTGTCTTTATTTTCAAAAGTTAGCGCATAGTGATCTCCGCCGTCTGCTAATACCATCCACTTTTGAGCATATTGTTTTGCAATAGCATAATAATGGCCTGCTTTTTGTTTGTCGCCCATATCTGCTGCCATTTGTGCGTAGGCACCAATGCCCGTGATGGCTTTCATTGAAAGGTTTGCATTTCTGGCGAGGTGACCAGCAAAATCATCTGTACACAATTGATTAGCAGGATCAAGTCCGTCTTTTACTAAGAACTCAACCCAGCGGCTTATTGTTTCCCAATGTTTTTTCGCAAAATCTATGTTCTTGTCGGCTTTACAAATGGCTGCCGTTAACAATATCATGTTGCCTGCTTCTTCTACCGGCATATCTTCTGGATATGTTTGTCCATTCGCCAGCGGATAGGTTCCTAAGTCATGAGATGGAAAAGGTTTGGTCCATTTCCCACTTTCACTATACTTTATAATCGGCTCAACCATTCCTTTTAACAGCATGGGATTGTAAACCAATGAAAGCGGTGCAGAAGGGTAGGTTACATCAACCGTCCAAATACTTCCGTTGCTGAAATTTTCCTTTTGTGGAAATAAAACTTCATCGTTTTCTCCCCTCACTAGTTTGTGCGCTGCAAGTGATTGTCTGTATGCAGCCACACACAATTCAGCATACTCAATTCCTCCTGCCTTAAAGGCATCATTGTATAATTCATTGTCAAACTGATTGCAATTAGCAAGTACTTGAGGATATTCTTTTGAAGCTTGAGTCATGAGATTTTCCATCGAACCATGAATTTTTTTCCACCAGGGCTCAAGATTTTTTTCAAAATATTGAATCGAGTATAAATCATCATACCCTAACATGACCACCGAAGAAGATTTTTTGTTTTTTGCAACATTTAACTTGATCGATGACCTCATGAAGTGTTGTTTTTCTTCACTTTCCGTCTCCTGGTTGAATATTTTACCTTCTGCTGTTGCAATCATTTCTTTCATAGAACTTATAGAAAGGATGTTATTGGAATTGACACTTGCTAAATATGCATATCCCCAATCGATTCGAACATCATCTCCTGATTTTCCCAAAATTTTTTGTCCTTCTACGCCAGCCTTTAAAAAATTCAGATTCTCTTTTTGTCCATTGGTTATTTTTACTTGTTGATTTCTTTCGTTTTTCGAAATATCTCCAGACACAGCAAACGTTAGTTCGGTTTGATGGTTTTTGCCGTCTCTCGATTCAACACCAAAGTCAATATAAGATACAGGTCTTGATAACAAGTCTAAGTCAGAAGCAATCAGTGGCGATAGAAAATTTACTGTAAGTTCAACACCCCCACACTTAAATTTATAGGTTGTTTGTGTTGCAGTTACATTAACTGAAAGCTGTTCTGCTTTTACCAATGCTTTTTGCTTTTTTTGCTTCCCCAGACCAGCATCTACCCATGAATAGCCACGTGGATTAATGCAATGGATTGCAAGGGTATTGTTTTCTTTTTTTAGTGATTTTTTAATAGTGTCACTTAACGCATATTCTTTGATGCTCGCTACACTGCAATCTTTGCAAGAATAGGCGAGGTTGCCGTTGATGTAAACTTCTACATCATCATCATGCCTAAGTTGCAAAATGAGTTTTTCTATTTCTAAGTCTTTTAAATTAAAATTTCTCCTAACCCAAATACTTTTGCTTTTCCATGGGGTTGCTGCATCATTGCCCCATCCTTTTCCGAAAGGCATTTTACCCGCTTTCCAGGACTTGTCTTCATAAGAATTGTTCATCCAACCCGAACCTGGATCTGTTTCAGTGTATGTACAATTGATTGGATCTCCTTCGCCAAATGGAACAATTGTTTCTGTTGGGTTTTGTATCTCCCCTAAAAAACGATAATGAATGTTGTCAACTTTTATTATGCCTATTAGAGATTGGTCTGCGCCCGTCCAATGCCTTGTAGTTGTTTCATTTACTTTATCACTAATGGACCAAACACTAAAATAAGGATCATGAGTAATCAATGGATACGCAGGCATTTTTTTTAATTGCGCATGCATTGATAGCATTGAAACCAATTGTATAATCAGCAGTAAGATTTTTTTCATATCGTTTTAATAAGATGAATAAATTTAATGCATTTATCACTCATTTTATTTTTCTGTTGTTTGAAGGTTGTATTTGGGTGTTCTAAAAAGTAAAAAGCGCGCATCATTTGTTTTATCTTTGCAGTGTGACATACTTTAAATTGATTTTAGTTGCCATCATGTGGGGTGGAACTTTCATCGCAACCCGCATGGCATCGCAAGTTTTTGGTTCCTTTACAGGAGCTGCATTCCGTTATACCGTTGCGCTTACCTTCATGATTCCGTTGATGTTGTGGAAAGACAAGCACTCTTTTAAAATCACCAAGAAACAATTTTTCCAGTTGTTGATTTTAGGAGGAACAGGCATTTTTGCTTACAGTTTTTTTTTCTTCAACGGACTTAAATTGGTTGAAGCAAGCCATGGTGCTTTAATTGTAGCACTTAATCCGGTTTTAGTCATGTTGATTTCATCTTATTTGGGCAAAGAACGCATCAATAACATACGAAAATTAGGTGTGTTGATTTCACTTACGGGTACTGCGCTGGTAATTTCAAGGGGTGACTTATTTTCCTTGTTCTCCATGTTTTCTTGGGGTGATGCTTTTATGTTAGGTTGCCCCATCTCTTGGGCCTTTTATACATATTTTGCGAAAGATGCACTTTCTTCTACTACACCCTTGCAGGCATCAACTTGGGCTATTATGCTGGGATTGATGATGATAATGTTCTTCGTTCCATTTGAACCTTATCCCCTTAAAGTTGATACAAATGTTTGGCTCGCACTGGTTTATCTAGGCGTATGTGGTTCAGTGTTGGGTTTTGTTTGGTATTATGAGGGCATTAAAAAAATTGGACCAGTAAAAGCATCAGCATTTAATAACCTTATTCCCGTTTTTGCCATGCTTCTCTCTGTAATCATTCTTGGCGAAGAGATTCAGGGTTATGCCATTTATGGCACAATTATGGTAATTGGTGGCGTTTTCTTGATCAATAAGTTTTAATCTGTCCTTCCTGGATAAACTTTTAACGCTTCCTCCAAACAATCCATTGCCGCGTTAATGTCGTCATTGTTAATTACATAGGCAAGCCTAACTTCTTTCTTGCCTAGCCCTGTTGTTTCATAAAATCCACTTGCTGGCGCTAACATTAACGTTTGGTCTTTATACGAAAAGGATTCTAGGAGCCATTGACAAAAACGATCACCATCATCTATAGGTAATTGTGCAATTACATAAAACGCTCCACCTGGGGTTGGACAAAAAACACCAGGGATATTATTTAGCCTTGAAACAAGCAGGTTTCTTCTCGATAAATAAGCAGCCTTTGGGATGTCGAAATAATTATCTGGTAAATCAACTGCTGCTTCAGCTAAAATTTGGGCTAGTCCCGGAGGACTTAGTCTAGCCTGTGCAAATTTCATTGCTGCATCATAAACCATTTTATTTTTTGTGATAAAGGCACCAATTCTTGCACCACATGCTGAATATCTTTTGGAAATTGTGTCAAACAAGATAACCTGTTCTTCTATTTTTTCAAGCTCCATTGCACTGTTTGCCACGCCATCATAGGAAAACTCCCTATAAGCTTCGTCAGAAAATAGAAATAGCTTGTGCCTCAAACAAATGTCTTCCAAACTCTTCATTTCCTCCTTGCTGTATAAGTAACCAGTTGGGTTATTGGGGTTGCAAATTAGAATCCCTTTTGTTTTATTCGTAATTAGTTCTTCAAAAGCTGAGATAGGGGGGAGTGCAAAGCCGTTTTCTATATAAGAAGTAACGGGTACTATTTTGATGTCTGCCATCACAGCAAATCCATTGTAGTTTGCATAAAAAGGTTCAGGAATAATTATCTCATCACCTGAATCCATGCATGCCATCAACCCAAAAATAATGCCTTCACTCCCACCAGATGTAATAATTATCTGGTCATAGTCAATGTCAATTCCCACCTTTTTATAGTAGTGAACAAGTTTTTTTCGGTATGATTCATTTCCCGCACTATGGCTGTATGCCAATGTTTTAATGTTGGCATTTTTTACTGCATCTAGAATTGAAGGAGGGGTTTCTATGTCTGGCTGACCAATGTTTAAATGATGGACTTTGATTCCCCTTTTTTTAGCTTCTTCTGCAAATGGAACCAATTTACGTATGGGTGAGGCAGGCATTTTAAGCCCTCTTGATGATGGTTTAAGCATGTTGTAAAATTAGCTTATTTTACTGCAAATTTTTATCGATTGATTTATTGATTGTTGAATCATCTTAAATTTAACTGATGACTGTTGTTTTAATTTCAAAACAATAAGTAAATTTGAATAACGTTATTAAAATAGAATGAAGAAAGGTTTGTTGAAAAACATAGTATTAGTTTTATTTATTTTCCAATCGACGCTGCTTTTGGCTCAAGATGCGCCTAAAATAGCAAATGGTAAAATACTTGGTATTGAAGAACTTTTCTTCGACTTTGGAAAAATACCTCAGGGAAAACCGGTTCATCATGTATTCTTTGTTAAAAATTTGTCAGATAAACCTATTTCGATAGATAATGTTCAAGCTTCTTGTGGCTGCACAACACCAGAATGGAGCAGGGATTCTATTGCTCCAGGGGCAAAAACAGAAATTAAGGTTGGATACAATGCAGCAGCGATTGGGAATTTTGAAAAAACAATCAATGTTCAATTTGGGAAAAGCGAATCTGAAACAATTTCAATTCGAGGCTTTGTTTGGCAGAATCCCGAATTTCATGCTCCCCTGAATAAATCAATTGCCAATTTAAAAAGTAATAAAAACTAAAATCAACTATAACTAATAAATATTTTAATTTTAAAAAAAAAGCAATGAAAAAACTCTTAGTTTCTCTACTGGTATTGTCAATTGGATTTTCAGCTTCTGCACAAACTGTGGTAAAAAAGGCAGAAAATATCATAAAGTTCAAAGAAATCAAGCACAGTTTCGGAAAAATCAAACAGGGTGTTCCTGTGACACATGATTTTATGTTTGCAAATATTGGTAACGAGCCATTAATCATTGAAACTGCCAGCGCTTCTTGTGGTTGCACAACCCCAACATGGCCTCAGCAACCAATCATGAAAGGAAAAGAAGATAAACTTAAAGCCGGTTTCAACGCAGCGGCTCCTGGTCCTTTCGAGAAAACTATCTTCGTGAAACTCAAAGGCATCGATGCTCCTTACGAATTGAAAATAAGTGGTGAAGTTCTATCTACCGCTGATTTTGATAAGATAAAAAAGTAGATATGTCTCTTTGAGCGTACTATTTATGCCACTACTTGGTTTTTCAACAAATGTTATTTAGATTTTTTCGTCTTAATAGCACATAAGTGAAATGACAAGTAGTGATTATTGGATAGCAAAAAGTGTGTTAATAAATTTGGAATAATTATTTGCACCCATCAGTACTTCGATTTAATAAATTTAGGGTAGTTTTGTTGCATGGACCAGCCTGAAAGCCAAGAATCTTATACGGTTGATGAACTTTCTTTTGAAGGTTTTAGACAAGCTGTAATCAACGATTACAGAATTGCTTTCCAAAGCCGTCAGGCTAGCTTACTTGGAAGAAAGGAAGTACTTACCGGGAAAGCTAAATTTGGAATTTTTGGTGATGGAAAAGAAGTGCCACAAGTTGCCATGGCAAAATTCTTTAAGGAAGGTGATTTTTATGCAGGTTACTATCGCGACCAAACATTTGCTCTTGCGGCAGGAGTAGCAACACTTCCTCAATTTTTTTCTCAATTGTATGCAGACCCAAGCAGGGAAAATGAACCTCACAGCGCCGGCAGACAAATGAACTGCCATTTCGCAACACCTTTTATTGATGAGCAAGGTAATTTTTTAGACCTGTCCAAAAGAAAAAATTTCTCATCAGGCATGGCTCCTACTGCCGGACATTTCCCCAAAGCGCTGGGTTTAGCATATGCTTCTAAATTATTCAAAAAATTACCAGGACTAGATAGCCATACCAATTTCTCTAGCAAAGGTTCTGAAGTTGTTTTCTGCACCATAGGCGATGCATCAACAAGCGAAGGCCATTTTTGGGAAACATTAAACGCTGCTGCTGTTAGCCAAGTTCCTTTGGCTGTTTTTGTATGGGATGATGGTTATGGAATTTCTGTTCCCAAAGAATTACAAACCGTTAAAGCATCTATATCAGAAGCCCTCGCTGGTTTCGAAAAGATAGATAATTCAAACGGAATTATTATTTACAAAGTAAAAGGATGGGATTATGCCAACCTTTGTGAAGTATTTGAAGAGGGTATTTCAAGAGCCCGAAATGAACATATACCCGTTTTGTTTCACGTTGAAGAACTAACTCAGCCACAAGGTCATTCTACTTCTGGCAGCCATGAACGATATAAATCACCTGAAAGACTCCAATGGGAACGCAAATGGGATTGCCTATCTGTAATGCGTTCATGGATTATTGACAATGCCCTTTCAGATGAATCTGAAATAACACATATTGAAGAAGAAATTCGAAATGATGTTGCCAAGTGCCGAATTGATACTTGGAAGTTATACGAAGAACCTATTCGTATTCAGAAATTAAAAACAGTAGACATTATTGCAAAAATGGCTAATCACTTGGCTAATCCTGATGAGTTATTGGCCATAAACCAAAACTTGTCTGAAAATGTAAGTCCATTTCGAAGGGATATTATGATTGCCCTAAGGACAGCCATTTCTTTGTCTAAAGATGCAACTCATGCTATTGAAGCCAATCAATTTCTCGCAGAGCTTATCAATGAAAATCAACAGCTTTACAACAGTGACCTCCATTTCAAGGACAATGAAAAAATTGGTGACCCAAACATTCTTCACCCAGAATATAACGAAGATTCTCCTTATCTGAATGGATATGAAATTCTTAATAAATATTTTGATGAAGTATTTACCATCAATCCACTCGTTGTAGCCTTTGGAGAAGACCTTGGAAGAATAGGTGATGTGAATCAAGGGTTTGCTGGTCTTCAACAAAAGCACGGTTCGGAAAGGATATTTGACACAGGAATCAGGGAACTCACCATTATAGGGCAAGGGGTTGGTTTATCAATGAGGGGATTGAGGCCAATTGCTGAAATTCAATACTTAGATTATCTACTTTTTGGACTACAGGTTTTGAGTGATGACGCAGCAACGCTTCATTATAGATCTGCTGGACAACAAATTGCCCCAATTATTGTAAGAACACGTGGGCATCGACTTGAAGGAATTTGGCATAGCGGCTCACCTATGGGCCTCATGGTTAATGCCTTAAAAGGGTTTCACCTATGTGTTCCACGTAACATGGTTCAAGCAGTTGGTTTCTATAACACATTGCTTGATGGTAAAAATCCTGGAATCGTAGTTGAATGTTTAAATGGATATAGATTAAAAGAAAGACTTCCTTCTTCACTTACTGATTTCAAATTACCGCTTGGTGTTCCCGAAGTTATCAGAGAAGGTTCAGACATTACCGTTGTCTCCTATGGCTCAACTTTGCGAATAGTTGCAGAGGCAGCTAAACTTCTTGAGGTGTCTGGTATTGATGTTGAAATTGTTGATATTCAAACACTACTGCCCTTTGATTTATACGAAGTTATTTTAGCCTCTCTCAAAAAAACAAATAGAATTTTATTTGTTGATGAAGATGTTCAAGGCGGTGCTACTTCCTTCATGTTTTCAGAAGTTATTGAAAAGCAAGGTGGATATCGGTGGTTGGATGTTTCCCCCCGTATCTTGTGTTCAAAATCTCATCGCCCTTCTTATGGTAGTGACGGTGATTATTTTTCAAAACCTAATGTGGAAGAAGTTTTTGGGATTGTCACTCAAATGATGTCTGAATAGCTTTCAAGGAAGCATTGAGCTAGCATATTTATCTCCTAATACCAAGCAATTCTCCTTTCTTCCAAACCACTTATAACGGTTTTTTGCCACTATTTTGTAAACAGAATTGCGGATAATTGGGGGGATAAATCTGAAAACAGATAGTAATTTCCAAGGGAAAGGTAAGAATTGTAAGATTGCCAATACCCCTGATGATTCAGTCAGAAAAACATCTTTTTTTAAGAATACCAATGTATTCTTGAATTCATCAGAATTCATTGTCGGATAGCTCCGCGATGTAATTCCATTTAGTGGGGCAAATAGTAATTTTTTCTTTTTATCTTTTTTCAAGAGAAATAGAATGGTTCTGCTGCATAACAGACAGTCGCCATCGTAAAATACAATATTCTTTGTTTTCTCAATCATTCATTTGAAATAGCTTTTTAAAATAATTACTTCAGGTTGTGAAATACTTTTTGAACATCTTCGTCTTGTTCCAATTTGTCAACTAGTTTCAATAAATCTTGTGCTTGTTCCTCATTGAGCTCAACCAATGTATTGGGTACCCACTCTAGTTCAGAACTTAAAACAGTA
>Ga0209550_10002330_pt1 | contig 18244 bp, 16 predicted proteins | sample LauGreSuBDMM15SN_2_FD_187567 | JGI IMG/M metagenome (GOLD analysis project Ga0209550, IMG submission 187567) | Freshwater lake microbial communities from Lake Michigan, USA - Su13.BD.MM15.SN (SPAdes) (version 5) | ecosystem: Environmental > Aquatic > Freshwater > Lake | place: Lake Michigan...
CGAAATATCATCGCTTGGTGGCAGCCACCACGACGATTGAAGGCGAAATCTAATTGTGTTATGGCTCCACTTGGGAAGCTATAAATCTGTTGACCACTGGCACTTTCGATCTGATATCCACCCACTACCAATCCTGCACCACTTTGTGATATCTCATCCACCGCTTGAGCCAGGACTACTAAAGTTGCGAACTTATCGCCACTATTCATAAACCAGGTGAATTCTCCAATAGCGAATTCAAGCCCCTCATTCATGGCATTGTAAATTCCAGTTCCTACTTGTTCGAAAACACGAATTCGCAAATCTTTTCCTTGAAGCTCTTTGGCAGTAAGGAGCGTGTCGTCTTTTGATTTACCAACTATGATTATCATTTCCCAATTAATATATGTCTGTTCAAGAAGACTTTTATGCGTCCTTGAAAGACCAGCAGCATTGTCTTTAACAACAGTGACAACGGAAACTTGCACAAAAGGACCTCTCGGAATGGCGACACCTACCATAGTTTGAGTTTAACAGGGCTAAGATTTAGCTGTGAAGCGCATTATGCTCGTTACCAACTCTCTCACCGGTGGTGGGGCTGAAAGATCAATGAATCTTGTTGCTAATGAACTTGCTAAGCGTGAGTGGCCCATATCTCTGGTTCCCATTAATTCAAGTCCTCCCGATCAGATAGTTCCATTATGCAGTGTATTCCCCTTAAATCGTCAATGGAAGGGTAATCTTCTAAATACACTCACAGCATTCTGGAAATTCCATCATGTTGTCAGTTCGTGGAAACCGGACATCATCGTTTTAAACTGCGACTTACCTGAGATGTTTGGCGCCACTCTTTTGGGCAAACATGAGCTGTTGGTGGTTGAACATTCAAGCACTCCCTGGGGCCAACGCATACTCTTTGGTAGAATTATTCGCAAAACTTTAATTTTCCGTAAAGCTCATTTTGTAGCGGTAGCATCTCACCTGAGAATCTGGCCGAGTAGAAAAATACCATTAGCAGTTCTGCAAAATCCTCTTACGCCAATCAGGAACTTACCTCCCCAATCAAGCATTGAGCAAATTAAGCGCCTTGTGTTTATTGGAAGGTTGAGCCCAGAGAAGAGACCAGATTTTGCTCTTGAAATCTCAGTTCAAACTGGTATCGAACTAAAAATTATTGGAAACGGGGCTCTCCGAACAGACCTTGAAAAGAAATGCCTCCAAGACGGCATAAATGTTTCATTCAGTGGCCAAATTGAAGACCCATGGTCAGAGATTCGTACCGGCGATTTATTGATAGTTCCTTCAGCCTTTGAAGGGGATGGGCTTGTCGTTATTGAAGGATTACAACACCAGATTCCAATGTTGCTCGCAGATATTCCAGATCTCCGACGGTTTAGATTCTCTGACAACAACTATTGTGTTGATGTGCCTTCGTTCAGTGTTCAGGTCAAGAACCACCTCTGGAAATTACAAGACTTGCGTATTCCAGACGAGATTTCTGTCCCAATTGTAAAATCACGGTCAATTGAAGCAGTTGGATTGTCTTGGGAGAAATTTCTCACGGGGCTCCACTGACGAAGTAGGGACTCTTGAATGAATCTTTAGAAGTAAACTTTAGGTAAAGCTAATTGTGGAAGAGGGAGTATGGAAACTGGAGGAGTGAAGTATAAACATGCAGTTGTGGTAGGAACGATTCGTGACGGGTCTGCAAATGTGGTTTCAGACTTACTTCGTATTTTAAGCGCCGTTGAATCAATTGTTCCTGCTTCAGCTTTTGTGGTTGAATCTGATTCCAGTGATGATACCGTTCAATTAATCAAAAACTTGGCTGAAAAAGACATGAGAATACGCTTTAAATCCCTAGGTAATATCGCCAATGATTTTCCCGATCGAATTGCTCGTTTGCGTCACTGCCGAAATGTTTATGTAAATGAAATTCGACAGCACCCAAGCTACCAAGATTGTGATTTGGTAATTGTTGCAGATCTTGACGGAATTAATACAGTAATTGATGTTAAGGGATTTGAAATTGCCTTAAACTCAGAAGTTGAATGGGATGCACTCGCAGCAAATCAAAGTGCACGGTATTACGATATTGCAGCTTTGCGCCACCCTCTCTGGTCGCCAAATAACTTTTTTGAACAGGCACAGTGGATGGCTCCGTACTTAGGGGAAAAGGCTGCTTGGCGGAACTCAATAAGTGACAGAATGATTCATATACCAATGCATTCACCACCTATTTTGGTTGAATCGGCATTTGGTGGACTTTGTATTTATCGTAGGTGGGTTTTTGAAAAGTGTGATTACTCTGAAGATGACTCGCAACATCATGGTGAAATAGATCATGTAACCATAAATCGAAAAATGAGATCATTTGGAGGGAAGATATTCATCCACCCTGCTTTTATCAATGCGAATTGGACAGTGCATAGCCTGGATGGTGTGCCAACTATCAGATTTCTAAAAATCATAGCTCATAACACTCCTCTTAAGTTCATATTGCCATGGCTAAGAACACTGTCGCTCCTAATGGCAAAAAAGTAATGGAGATTAAGTTGCTATACCTCTTTCAATATTAAGGTCATTTAGAACCATCATCCTGACTAGTTCTTCAAAGGAGACTTTTGGTTCCCAGCCTAATTCCTCACGCGCTTTAGTGGCATCACCCCAATTGGACTTAATCTCTAAAGGGCGAATAAACTTTGAATCAGTTTCAATAAAGTTAAGTGGATCACCGGTCAAGCCGGCTACTTGCAAAGCTTCTGTAGCAAAATCAAGCACAGAATGAGATTTTCCACTTGCTACAATGAAATCATCTGGTTTCTCATGTTGCAGCATTAACCACATTGCTTCAACATAATCGCCTGCAAACCCCCAATCGCGACATGGGGTTAAAGAACCTAGTGTTAGTTTATCAATCTTTCCTGTCACAATTTGCGCAATTTGCCGCGAAATCTTGCGTGAGACAAAGCTATCAGTCCGATATGTACTCTCATGATTAAACAGAATTCCGCAGGAGATAAACATCCCATAAGCTTTTCTATAAACTTGACAGTTGTGGTGGGCAAACAGTTTTGCAATCGCATAAGGTGAAGTTGGTGCAAATCCTGATTCTTCTGACTTACGACTTGTCGTGCTATTTCCGTACATCTCTGAGCTCGATGCTTGATAGAATCTTACATCTTTTAACCGGCTACTTTTCCTCAGGACTTCGAGAATTCGTACTGGTGTCATTGCTGTAATTTCAGCAGTATCAAAAGGGTTATCAAAACTGTACTTAACTGAACTGGCAGCAACTAAATTGTAGAATTCATCAGGTTTGTAATCTAAAATTACATCAGAGAGATTACTTGAATCCTTGAAATCTACTTCTCGCATTTCAATTTGGGAAAAGTCACTAGCGAGTTGCATGGTATTAACTACGCGATTAGGAGCTATCAAACCAATAACGTGATAATTTTTAGATAGAAGTAGTCTGGAAAGAAAACGACCATCCTGTCCGGTAATGCCTGTGATAATTGCCGTTTTCATCAGGTTAGCATACTCAAGCACTACACTAAATTTGTAGATTTGCCTGTCTGCCGGTTGTTAGATATCTAAGGCAAGATCTAGCTCATTAAATATGACTTCTCAGGTGCTTTCTGTACATTGCCGTAATGCGAGGGTACTTACTTGAAATTGCATTTCTCACCTGCAAGCTAAACGTAGAGCGGAAGTGATTTGCCTCCATCCATCGGTCAGCCATTAAGTCCCGTACTGGGGGTAGAGGTTTAACGTCCGCTGTGTAGGTTTTATCCGTCTCATTGGGTAGCCACCAAGGAGTGTCATGAGTGTGAGTTGCATCTGCACCGAAACCTACATTTAAGACTAAATTTGCATTAGGAATAACAGCAAGACGATTATTCTTCCAATTTGAATAGAGCCATCGATAATCCCAAGTATCAATTTTTCCAGTCGCGGTAGCTCTAAATATTTTGTTCCAGTAACACTTTTTCACTTTACTCCAAAAGCCACTTGGGGTATCAAAATCTAAATTTGGGAAAATAGGCAAATCACGTTCATAATCTTCCCAACGGTCAAACCAAGTAGCCCATCCCCAGCTGGTGGAGTATGCGCTAAATCTGTATGGAGCTACCGAATCCGTTATGAATTGATCTGGGACGAGATTAGTTCCTCCGATAGATCCCACCCGGTTATCACTTTGAAACTCAATTAGCAGCTTACTTACGAAATGGAGAAAAGAATCCGTTGGAAGAATATCGTCCTCAAGAATGATCAAACGTGATGCCTTTGTGAACCCCCAACTTATAGCCGAACTAACCCCTAAGAAGCATCCTTGATTTATCTGAGGGAGTCGAATCTCGAGGACCCTTTTAGAAAATTCCAAGGCTATCGCTTCGCATTCAGCGACAAGTGCTTGATTTCTATAATCCCCAATCTTGGCACAATCAATGGAGACATAAATAGGAAAGGGAGAACTACGCAATGATTCTAGTAAAGATCGCAAAAAACTTGGTCGGTTGAATGCAGTAATTAGAATCGCAGTTTCATCAGTCACACTTGAATTCTATATGGAATGTGTCAACTTTGATTCCAAATCAGACACGTTGAATTTCAGCAAAAGGGAGTATCTCAAGCCTAAAGGGTCTCCGCCGCCGCAAGGTTAAAATCCTCTGAATACACAATTTCTGAATTCTGTGTGTCATCCATGTGTCATTATGTTTTTGGGGAGTGAATCTCTTCTCATATGCACGCTTACGCATCGTTTCTGATTTAGTATCATGCATCTGTGGACAAGAATGCAGCAGGTGTTTTGAGAATTAAAGTCGTGGAGGTGGTGAATTGAAGAGTAACCGAATTGTCGTACACCTATCTGGAGGCTTAGGAAATCAACTCTTTCAATTCATGGCTGGCGTGGGATTATCTGAAATAACAAGAAAGAAGCTTGTAATCAATTCGAATTTTTATCGAAACCCTTGGTTAAGACACAGAAGTAATGTTGCTTATTCTTTGAAACGCCGACTAGAAGTATATGATTTTCAAACAGTGGCTACAACAACACGAGATCGAACTAAAACTCCCAGCGATGGTAGATTTGAGCGAGCACTAAGAGTCTTACCTGAATCTACAAAGAGAAGATTCGGAGTAGCTTCTGAGGAAAGTTTTATAGACGGAGAATGGGTTCGTCCTGAAGAAATTAGCCGGTTGGTTGGACATTTCATGTCGCCGGAGTTTTTCTTAAATAGCACAACCACACACAGATTTCAGCAATTAGTAAATCCACCTCATTCTTGGGTGACTCAAATGTCAGAAAAAATCTCAAGTGAAAAATCTGTGGGCATCCACCTGAGATTGGGTGATTACCTTCTCCAGAATGACATAGTAGTTCCTAAGGAAATTTACTTCCTAAATGCAATTGAGCGCTTTTATGATGTCCTTGGTAGGAAAATAAAGACATTTCTGTTCACCGACGAGCCAAAACTTTTAGCCCAAAATTTTCCCACCCTTGCCGCACATGTTGAATTAGTTACTCCTCCACCCGAGGTTTCAAGTGCAGAAAATCTCAAGCTTCTATCAAAATGCTCAGCATTTGTTTGCTCAAATTCGACTTTTTCATGGTGGGGCGCGCACTTAAGCAACGTTTCGAGCAGTTTAATCATCCACCCGAGCACCTTTTATACTTCAAATCTCGCCAAACTTTCTCATTTGCGTCTGTGGGAGCCAAACTCCATATCGATTAGTCCTGAGAGCGGTGAGAATGTGAACTGAAAGATCAGTAATTTTAGAATCACAATGAAGTTTCCCTGGAAGAGTAGTGAATCATATTCGCTGACCATATGGGATGTCATTTAGAAGTAAAGCTCTCTTTAAGATATTTACTGTTGTCAAAGATGAGGGACTTACCGTAGTAGGAATTTCATATTTTCTAAAATCGTGTTACGTGTCTTACTTTTTATATAATCATTCATATTCCTACAGTTTAAGCCCTGATACCTCTCTCCTGAGTCCTATTAAAGGTCTAATTGAAAATTTAAAGTTTTTGTACCTCACTCAACCCCATATTTTAATCATGAAAGTTCTTTGCGATGAACATATCAAACTCTATATGCCATGATAGACCTAAATCTTCCGCCCACTTTATCAAGTAGGCTCTTTCCGGATATCCCTGAAAATCAGGGTTTTTGGATCCGAAACATCTCAAATCGTCAATCAAAACAACAATTTTGCGAAAATTACGTAAACTCCCTGCAATCATCTGAAGTTCATCCATGATTGGAGTGTCCTGCGCAGCCTGAAAAGTTTCTCCCCCTGAGTAATGCCCATCTAGCCAAAAATTTACATCACCTTCTACTTTTTCAAGTATCAATGGCAAGCATTCTTCACTGGTACCAAAAGAAATGAGGACATTTTCAACCTTCCTTAACTTTTCGCTGGCAATTTTAAAGTATTTAAGGGAGGGTTCAATTGTGTGGACAAAGAGTGAATTTTCTGACAAAACTAGCGTGGTTTCCCCGTGGTAAGTCCCTGTTTCTATCCAAGTCGCATTCGGAGCCCCATTTCGCAATAGAACGCGGTGCTTTACCGTATTCGGAGCAGGCAGGTTAAATTCTAGGCTCGACCATTCACGTATTTCACAAAAAAACCGTATTGGCTCTTTTGCCCAGATTGGAAGCAAGAAACTAAGGGATCTGCGTAAATTCATGATTTGGTCTCTTTAATTCGTGGAACAAAATCCAAAAAAAGGCTTCTTATATTAATCAATCGTGAAAGAACCATCTCTAAACTATATCAACTTAATGACGATTAGGCGTCCCTTCTCGTAGTATTGAACTCTTCTAACCCAAAAAGTTTGAGCGCGTGGTAGTGCCTTGAGAGTGATCGAGACTCAATCACTATTCGGCAACGCGGAGCTGTTCTAAAACTAACTTTGATCCCCTTGTATTTGTATGCACCCCGTCATCTGTTAGTGAGGATCTCAGTGCGCCGATGTCGTCACTTAGTAATTGAGATAGATCAAGGCAAATACAATGACTCGACGCTGTCTTTATCAATGCAGCAGTCAATGAACGTGTGACAGAAATTCTTTGAAGTATTGATCCGTTTCGAGGATAGTTATTTAAACTCTGTCCTAAATCTGAAGGAGGTACGGGACTGAGTAAAATTGGCTCTCCAAAATTGAATTGTCTTACCATTCCGTTGACATTATCAAGAAAGTTCGAAGCAATTCCATCAAAAATATTTTGCTCTAGAGGCTTGACTTTGGAAACTAGATGAACTCGACAGTCTATCTCCCCAAATACAAGGACTACCGGCTGGCTTTGGCTTGCCAAGTGTAATATAGCTTTTGTCATGTAGTCGAATTGGAATCCCTTAGTTGCCACTGAGTACAAAAGCCGTGGTCCCAAATAAACCACTAAGTGATTGTTATTTGTGAGAGTCACCCTCTTTAAAGGCTCTCCATTGTTGGCGATGAAGTGAGCATGGCTATCTCCAATCCAGATTAAGACTGGGGGTGATTTCACTACTCTGGTAGATACCTCGATAAAATCCTTAAACTGTTTTATTCCTCTACCCAATCTTGTTAAAGCCCGAGCCAGATATCCCCCTATTGTCATCACTTTGCTTACTTCCTGAAGGTTATTTTCTTTAACTTTTGATTTGTTACTCTTGAATTTTTGCTCACTAACCAATACTGAATACACGCCATTGAAAAAAGCCAATAGAAGGGCTCCGCAAATGCCAAGCGATGACGAAGTTGCTCAGTGGTTATCAGAAGTGAAGGTACAAAACCCATAGAAATTACAATAAAGAATTTCTTAACTGAAAATGCTCTCGCGGGTAGATTCCTTCTGAAAAGAAATCGAGCTATTCCATAAGTTAGAGGTACGAGAATGATCGCCGAAAAAATAAACACCATTAAGCCATAAGAACCCACTACCGTGAACGGACGCCAGATTGCAAAAAACTTCAAACCAAGAATACCAAGACTTTCAATTGGGTTCTCTAGGCAAGTAGATATTCCCAATCGCATCATTTCTTTATCAATTTCTACAATCGAAAGAGAAGGGTTTTTCGCGAGGATGCTGGCTTGCATTGGATTTTCAATATTTAGCCAATAATTAATCTTTTCATTCTGCTCTGTCGTTGCAATTCCCAGATACTGAGGTATGAATTCAGGTCTGCAAGCATATGCAATTCCGAATCCACCGTATGTTGCTAGAAAAACAAATGCATCATTTAATTTAGTCAAAAACAATTCGTAAGCCAAAAAACTGATAAGAAAAAGGGAAACAGGAAAGATAAGAGTCGAAGCTGGAAGCCGATCATTTCGCCATTTTGTAAAAAGCAGAATAGAGACGAATATAAAAGGGAAAAGAAAATTTGGCCGCATCAATATGGAGAAGAGGCCACTGAATGTGAATAAAAGAACTTGCCAGGATAAATTACTTCGTGAAGAATTTGGAATTACATAAAGATAGCACCAGTAAATTACAATTAAAGTTGTGAGGTTCTCCGTACCTACGCTTGTTGTTGAATAAAGTACAAAAGGGTCTAGAGAGAATAAAACACTGGCAGCAATCCATGCTCCACGCTTTAGGCCAATTTCTCTTCCAATTTGTGCTAATAAATATGCGGCAATTCCGTGGGAAAATACTAGAATTAGTTTTAGGAGCAAAAGTGAAGTGCTGTTTGAAATAACAAACGTCATAGCTATGAGATATGAAAAGCCTAAATTATGTCCGAAGGCAGAAGGATCATCAAAAACGAATGATATTCCCTTAAGAACACCATTTGCTTGATTAATGTATCCTTGTGCATCTGCGACACCTAAATTTTCAATGCCTCGAAAAACAGAAATAGCAAATGCACATATTGTTGCAAATATCCCAACCACTTTCGGGGAAATCATTAAAAATAGCTTTTTGCTTGAGTTGTCGAGATATTTCATGCTTTTTATCTTATACGCACAAGTGGTGAATATGCCCTGACGACTTGGCCTCTCATTGCTCATCCGGATTTTTCGGATGAGGACTTGCCCTTTAAGTGCGAGCAACTCGTATCGTTACCTTAGTAAGCTATTGCCAAAGCTTGGCTATTAGACATTTTCTCTCCTTAGGACTCCCTGGATTTGTCGGCATTATATTTTCAGTCAGATACACTTCCGTGGTGATTGAGTTCAATCGATTTGAGGGCTGGGTGAGACGCCACTTTGCTACTTACGTCTTTCTACGGAGATTAGCGCCGATTTTCTGTAAATTTATCAATCTTGAGGAAGGGTTCGATTTTTTAAGGTTTGTTCGATTGAAGTCACAAGATTTGGTTGTTGTTGACGTTGGCGCTAACGACGGGACTTCAATACGAATGATAAGACGATACTTAAAGAATATTAAGATTATTGCAATAGATCCCGTTCAAAGGCCTCGATTCCAAATGAGACAAATTGAATTTCACGATGTTGCTTTAGATGAAAAAGAGGGTGAGAAAGTCCTATATACGCCGATTCTTAAGTCTAAAAGACTTACTCAGTATTCCTCTTTTTTCAGAGACAAACTATTGGAAGCAGTGCAGCACGACACTAGTTTTGCAATCGATGAGGTTTTAATCGAAGAAAGAGTTGTAAAAACTCGTACTCTTGACAGTCTAAAAATTGAGCCTGTGTTTATAAAAATTGATGTTGAAGGCGCAGAAATGTCGGTGCTCCGAAGTTCGAGATTAACCTTAGAGAACTTTCATCCAATTTTGCTAATAGAAGTATTGAGTTTCGAGATTTATGAAGAGATTTCTGTGTTTCTTCAGCAACTTGGTTACTTTAATTTAAGTCCAGGATTTCAAAGAGATGAGCACGGAGCTTTTGCCAAGAATATTGAGTTTCTACCTACTGTACGAAACTACTTGTGGCTTCATTCAAATAGCTCACTCAAGTGGGAGATTTTACAATGAGGTCCCTGCGAATTGTTTCAACAAAATGGCATTTACGCTTCTTGAGTATGAGATAAGGTCAAAGTCAAGATGAATCAAGGTGACTTATTGATTGTTATCCCTACCTATAATGAGGCCCTAAGTATTCCCGTCCTAATCCCGTCAATTTTTGGAGTCTTACCAAATGCTAATATTCTAATTATTGATGATGGCTCCCCTGATGGCACTTTCGAAATTTGTCAAAAATTGTCATCTATTGACAGCAGAATTTCTGTGATTAATCGTGGGGAGAAACTAGGTTTAGCAACGGCATTCGTCCATGGCTTTAAGTGGGGCCTCCAGCATAACTATGAAGCAATAGCAGAAATGGATGCTGATGGCTCGCACCAACCGAGCGATTTATTGGAGCTCGTTAATACATTGATTGCAGCCCCGCACCTTCAAATGGTAATTGGTTCTCGTTGGATTTCTGGTGGAGCGATTGAAAATTGGGCCTGGCATAGAACAGTTCTCTCTAGATTTGCAAACAAATACGCTAAGGCAATCTTGGCATTGCCCGTGAACGACGTAACGGCTGGTTTTCGAGTATTTAGGAGAGAAGTATTGTCAAGAATTGATCTCGAATCCCTCCAGAGTAAAGGTTTTTGTTTCCATATTGAAATGACAAATGTAGTCGCTACCCTTGCTGTCCCAATAAAAGAAGTACCTATAACATTCATTGAGCGCAAACACGGCTCGAGTAAAATGAGCTTCGAGATTGCTCACGAGTCATTTTTGCGAGTCACTCTGTGGGGTATACAGAAAAGACTGGGTAATTTGCTACCTTTAGCTTAACCAATTAAGCCTCTGACTTTCTAGCTCAAATTCTGACAAATCGTTTCTCGTTAAGCGTCTTATGGTGACCCCATACGACCAACACATTTTCTGGGTGTGTTATAGGAATTTCCCGAAAAATTTCAGCCCCAGGTATTTTTGATGCAAATTCTTTAGCTGTCAGACTCCGAAATTCTGGAGGTGAAATGTGATTATAAATAACATACCCTCTCATTGAACTTTGGATTATTTTGGTGAAGTAGTCATCCTGAAGATTGCGGACTAATTCAGAAAATGCGTAATTACTAATCAATAAGTCACATTTATTGGGTAGCTTGATAGGTGCGGTATGATTCCCGATAGAAATATTCAACCTAGTGTTTTGGATGTATTTATTTGCCAACCCGAGAGCAGGTTCCAGGTCAAAAAGCTCATAATTATTCATATCAAACAGTTTCCCTAAGGTTACACATTGACCTCCGTACCCAACTCCTATTTCGGCAATATTGAAACCATCGAGCGATCCAAACAAACTATATAAATCACCAGCAACTTTTGCATACCTTAGGTACGATGGGGCTATCCGACCAAGTCCAGGATAGGTATACCGTTGGGGTGATCCGATATCACTTTCAAGCAATTGTGATAAGTGACTTAAAATCCACTCATCTTCCTCTAGAATTCCTAAGTACTTGTGACCTAACTCCCTCGAGACGTGTTCCAAGATTTCTGTGTACTCTTTGCAACTTTTAAATTTTTGGTATACATCGTCTCTTTTCTGAGCCAAGGAACATATCGCCAAATAACTCCCGACACCGCTAATACTGGAGCGAACCTCTGGGAAAGAGATTGTTGTCTCTTGAAGAGACCAAGCCCTTTTGATATTAATTAATTCATCAAGACTAGCCTGGGGACCATATTTCAATGCGATTAGGAATTGCTTTCGAATGCCTTTGGCAACTCGTGAAAAGATTCGACTTTTGAACATGCCTTAAAGTTACAGGAATCGTATGACAAATGCTTGCTTTTTCAAGGGTTTATCACGAGTTTAGAGCAATAGTACAGTTGCTTTTTCCGCTTACCGTTCACAGAGGAATTCAATAAATGAGCAATAAAACAATCAAGACCCAAACACTAAAGCGAGCCAAAATTTGGGTGCTACTTTACTCAGTGCACGACATGTAAAGTGAAAGTGTTTAAAATAAACGTGTGATCTAGGTAATTGTATTGCCGGGAGTGAGAGAAAGCATGTATTCAATATCTGAGCGGCATGCTTCGATGGGAGGAATAGATTTATTAAGGACATCGTCCCACCATTTTACAGTTGAAATAATTGATTGCTGCTGATTCCAAAAAGGCTTCCATTGCAGGAGCGTTTTTGCTTTGTTTGAACTTAATTGTAAGGCTACTGACTCAAGAGAACCACCCTGTGTCTGCCTAGAAAAATCAATTGAAGTTGATTTTGACCACGTACTAGCCGCTATTTTTGCGACTTCTTCAACAGATAGCGAATCTAAATCCGGACCGAAATTTAAAGTGCTAAAGAAATCTCCAGATAATGTGCTTTCAATGGCCATTAGATAGCCTCGTAAAGGATCCAAAACGTGTTGCCAAGGACGTGTACTTTGAGGGCTTCGAACTGAGATTGTTGCCCCAGTGGTAAATCCGCGTATGAGCTCTGGAATTAAACGGTCCTCAGCCCAGTCTCCGCCACCAACAACATTGCCAGCGCGCAAGGACAAAACTTTTGGTCCACCTGAAACACTAGCAATTTGTTGCCACGCCGCGACGACGGCTTCTGTTCCAACTTTGCTCGCGCTGTAAGGATCCTTCCCTGCAAGGGCATCTGATTCAATGAAAGGGCGTCCGGAATTGTCATTTCTGTAGACTTTGTCTGTTGTTACTACTGCTACCGCTTTAACTGAATCAGCGCGAAAGGCAGAATCAAGAATGTTCACTGTACCCATAACATTCGTTTCAAATGTCTCCCGCGGAATTTTGTATGACTCGAGAACAAGTGGTTTAGCTGCCATATGGATTACTGCTGATGGCCGATGTGTAACCATGAAATCTTGTACTCCAGTTAAATCACAGATGTCGATAAATGACTCTGGAATGACCCCAGTCCGCTTTGCCCGGTCAAATAGGGAATTTGGTAGTGGCTTCAGCGAAAGCCCCACAACTGGAACACCTAAACGCTCAAGGAGTAAAGTAAGCCAGGTACCTTTAAAGCCCGAATGGCCGGTGACCAATATTGGCCCAGGCAGATCACGAAGGCGTTTGCCGAGCTCTAAATCCATAGTCAAACTGTAGTCTTCTCCCGTTAACCAGCATACAAAGAGCCACACACGTGGCGCGGAATGAGGCTTTGATTGAATTCAAACATCCCTGAGATGATTGTGGATTTGGTGACCGCAGCTATGAAGGAGCGTCACCCAGTTAAAGACTTCATTCCTGGCGAGTCCACAATCCCTGTAACGGGCAAGGTTTTCGGCGAAGAAGAGATAACTGCCGCCGTGCAAGCTAGTTTGGATTTTTGGTTAACGTCGGGCCCTTATGCAGCTAAATTCGAAAGTCGCTTCGCAAAAATAGTGGGAATGAGAAATTCCTTCATGGTGAATTCGGGATCTTCGGCAAATCTTTTGGCTATGACTGCCCTTACTAGCCCGAAGATCGGTGAACGTGCTCTTAAACCAGGGGACGAAGTTTTGACTGTAGCCGCAGGGTTTCCAACAACCGTGACGCCTATCCTTCAAAATGGTTTAGTCCCAGTATATGTTGACATTGATCTCGAAACATATGTTGCAAATGACCAAGCACTCGAAGATGCAATTGGGCCAAAGACTCGTGCCATCATGATGGCACACACTTTAGGTAATCCCCTAAATCTAGATCTTATTGAAAAACTGGCTAAAAAACACCAACTTTGGTTTGTGGAGGATTCTTGTGATGCCCTGGGCGGCACATATAACGGGAAAAACCTCGGAAGTTTTGGTGACTTTTCCACCTTTAGTTTCTATCCGGCACATCACATCACTACTGGTGAGGGTGGTGCTGTAATGATCAAAAAGGTTGCGCATAAGCCGATCGTAGAATCTATTCGCGACTGGGGACGGGATTGTTGGTGCGCTCCTGGCTGTGACAATACGTGTTTGAAGCGATTTGAATGGCAGCTTGGAGAATTGCCTAAAGGATATGATCACAAGTACATTTACTCGCATCTTGGCTATAACTTGAAATCAGGAGATATCCAAGCAGCAATTGGTCTCGCTCAGTTAGATCGTTTAGAAAGCTTTGTCGCACTACGCCGCAGGAATTGGAGCTATCTCAAGAAAGGACTATCTGACTTATCTGAATTCTTTTTGCTCCCAAAAGCCACAGACAACAGTGACCCATCTTGGTTTGGATTCCCGATAACAGTCCACAAGGCAAGCCCTAAAACAAGGAATGAAATTGTTCGAGCTCTAAACGAAAAGAAAATTGGAACCCGCCTATTGTTTGGGGGGAATCTATTACGGCAACCGGCATTTGCAAATACACCCCGACGTGTCCACGGTGAATTACTTAACACTGACATTGTTATGAACGACACATTCTGGATCGGTGTCTGGCCTGGTTTGTCAACATCCATGCTTGATTACATGATTGAGACACTTCAGACTATCTTGGGGGATAAGTGAAAGTGATAATTCTTGCCGGTGGCTTAGGAACACGACTGGCTGAGGAAACAACAAATAAACCAAAATCCATGGTGGAGATTAATGGCAACCCGATGCTTTGGCACATAATGAAAATTTACCAAAGTTATATGCAGTGCGAGTTCATTATAGCTACTGGATATCTTTCTGAAGTAATCGAAGAATATCTAACAAGCGATAGGTTCACCAAGGAAGGAATCTCTGCCAAGGTACTTTTCACTGGAGCTGAGTCAAGCACTGGGGGTCGGGTAAGGCTCGCTATGGCTAGTTGCCCGGGTGAAAGAGTAATGGTTACTTATGGTGATGGCGTTTCCGACGTAAATATCCAATCTACTCTTACTTTTCATGAAGCCCATAAGAAGTTAGCGACAATAACAGCAGTCCACCCGACGGCACGTTTTGGGAGATTAGAAATAGAAGGAGACCAGGTCACGAATTTTTCTGAAAAACCACAATCAGAAGAGGGTTGGATTAACGGTGGGTTTTTTGTTTTTGAACCTGAAGTCGCTAATTTTATTGAATCGGACTTGCAACCACTTGAACATGATCCTCTTAAAAACTTGTCTGCCACAAATAATTTAATGGCGTATAAGCATCCTGGGTTTTGGCAACCTATGGATACATTGAGAGAGAAGCTGGATTTGTGTAAATTAGTCGAATCGGGTGATGCACCTTGGATGCGCAACTTTAAGTGACATCTTTAATCATCTTAGGTGACACTGGCTTTATTGGTTCTGCATTCGTACGGCAACTTAGTGAAACAAATAGAAAATTAGTTAGAGTAAATCGGCAGCGAATATTGGAGGTCGATAATTTCAAAATTTGTGAATACCCTAGATTAACTCAGAATTTATTCAAAGAAATCCAGCCTTTTGTATCAAAATCCGACGTTATTATTAATACCGTTTGGGGGAGGAATAATCGTAGGGATCGCAATTCTGATATTCACCAACAATATGCCAAATCCGAAATACGATTAATTGAAAGCCTGGAAAGTACTGGTTGCCGATACATTTCTTTTGGATCTATTGCTGAGATTAACGATGACGCAATATCGCCATCACATAAATCTGAGTATGGTGAGGCAAAAAAACAAGTTGCCTCTCATTTATCAGGATCTAAGCTAATGTCATTGTGGTTGCGGATTGCCTCTGTGTACGGCCCCGGAGACAATAGAGATTGGTTTCTAACTAGACTTTCAAATAGCTTGCAAACGGGTGAAATAGTTGTTCTAGAAAACCCGAGTCAGCAGATTAATCTGTGCCATGTTGATTCACTTGTGAAAACAACATTAGATTTGCTCGAAAAGAAAGTTAATGGAGCATTCAATATGACGACAAATCAGTGGATAACAATAGGCGCACTGAGGGAATGCTTTAGTCACTTGGTAGAGCCTGACTATCAAGAACGCTTAATAGGGCACTTTTCGCAAACCGATTCTGAGGGTTTAAACATGGCTACCCCACCAATTTCAGATTTCTTTAGGGAAATAAAGAATCCTCAAAAATCCTGATTAAGTCCACCAGCGTCCATTTTTGGAAGTGCTTTAGCTTCAATTGAAACTTTAAACTCGAGAATTAAAGGTCCATCACTCCACTGAGCGACATAATCAAATAAAACATCCAAATCCGTGGAATTTTCGAATCTTCGCGACTCAATTCCGAATGCTTGCCCAACGTTGCAAAAATCCGGGGTGCTATAACCGTCTCTAGTGGCGGTGTATCGACCAGGCATATTGGTTTCTTGGAATTGTGCCACCATTCCATGTTGGCCGTTGTTGATAATACATAGTGTTATAGGAAGGTTGTAGTGACGAATCGTTTGAAGCTCCGCGATGCTCAATTGAGTACACCCATCTCCCGAGATTACAATCCATCTCCCGGGCTGTCCTACGGAGGCCCCAATTGCTGCTGGAAGTGCAAATCCCATTGCCCCTAATCCGCCAGAAGTCAGAACACGTTGATCTTCTCCAATTTTCAATGATTGTGCTGCCCACATTTGGTGCTGCCCAACATCCACCACGTACCCATTTGCGCGCGTTGAGACCGAACTGATCCATTGCATAATGTCATCCGGGTTGAAAATCAAGGATTCTGGTTGCTCTTGCGATTGTGGATTTTCAATTGCTTCCGAATGAATAGATGCCAACCATTCCGAACGATCGATTTGGAATTTGACTTTAGCCAACGCTTCTATGAACCGCTCTAATTTTACATTAACTGACATATCTGCTCGAATTCTCCCATTAATTTCTTCTTCATCAACATCAACTCGAAATATTCTTTTGCCTTGGATAAAACTGGTTGGGTCTGAGCCAGTTTGCCGGACATCGAGTCTGGTACCTAGGGCAATAACTACATCTGCCCTTGCCATGGCGCGATTAGCCCACCTATTTCCGTAACTTCCTATCATTCCAATTCGATAAGGTGATGATGAATCTAGAACATCGATACCCATTAAAGAAAAAACAGCGGGTATTTTCCATCTAGAAATGATTTCTCGGATTAAGCGAGTGGAGTTTGAGGGTCGGATACCCCCACCCAATAGAAATAAGGGTCGCTCGCTACTTGTGACTATATTGAGCAACTCATCAATATTGAGTTCGCCGATTGAGTCTTGAGGTGAAGAATCTGAAATAGTTGAAATGAGGGAAAATTTGTGAACAACTTCTTGCTGCACATCAATAGGAATATCTAAAAGTACAGGTCCTGGACGGCCTTCGTGGGCTATACCCCAACACTTCTTCAATTCTTCAAAAAGATTAGTCTGAGAATCAATGGCAATGGAGTACTTAGTGATTGCTTTAACTGATTGGACGATATCCAGCTCTTGAAATCCGTTTTGCCTTTGCTTGGATGACTTCTTCAATTCATTCTGGTTAACTTGTCCTGTAATAAAAACTGTTGGCACAGAGTCAAAGTATGAAGACGCGATTGCAGTAATTAAATTGGTGGCACCTGGCCCACTAGTCCCCATGGCCACGGAAGTTCTTCCGGTAACCCTTGTGGCTCCTTCTGCCGCGAAACCTGCAGCTTGTTCATGACGAGTATTGATGATGGGCGTTTTCCCAAGTCGAGCGACCGCATCTGTAAGGAAAGCAATCATACCGCCAGATAATTCAAAAATTGCAGGCACTTCTTTCTCTGCGAGAAAAGACGCAATTAAATCTGCTTTTGTGAAAGAATCAGATTTATCATTCATGCTAGTATTTTACTGACCTAGAACGTGATTTGTACACATTAAGGGTCTTAATGTGTTTAATTCTGTAAACGGGACAACTTTCGCTTTAAGGCAAAGCCCCTAACCGAAATTCAGCTAACCCAGTGCTCTACAAAATCGAACTACTCAGATACCAAGTCTGATTGCCGTAAGACTACTTAAAGTCAAGAATGCGCTCATCTAGTCCTGGGTACCACTTAATTTATTAGTAGGCACATCAATAAACTTACTCTTACCGTTGTTGGCTTTTAGAGCTAATCAAGATTCTCTTTTTGCATGGCCTATTAAATTGGAGATGTAATGGTCCACACCTTTACCAATGATTTACCAACATTGAGTCATTCCGTCTTTACAATTTTCAAATTCGCGAACCCATCTGTCTAGGTGGATTGCCCACAGCTCAACAATTTAGCCAATCAAACCTCTAAGTGGCTTGGGCCGGGATCGAACCGGCGACCTAACGATTTTCAGTCGTTCGCTCGTACCAACTGAGCTACCAAGCCAAACAAGGCTTCAATGTCATTCACCCAAAAGGCACACGACACCAAAACCTTTGCGACCCGGACGGGACTTGAACCCGCGACCTCCGCCGTGACAGGGCGGCGCGCTAACCA
>Ga0209550_10002331_pt1 | contig 18233 bp, 14 predicted proteins | sample LauGreSuBDMM15SN_2_FD_187567 | JGI IMG/M metagenome (GOLD analysis project Ga0209550, IMG submission 187567) | Freshwater lake microbial communities from Lake Michigan, USA - Su13.BD.MM15.SN (SPAdes) (version 5) | ecosystem: Environmental > Aquatic > Freshwater > Lake | place: Lake Michigan...
CGGTGGAAAGAAGTTGGGATTATTTCCCACCAACATTCAGCAAAAATAAGCCACCAGAAAAGGAAATGATGTTGACAAAAATTAAGGAGTTAGCGTGTGACCTCATATTTACAATTACCTTGATAGATAAACAAAGTGAGACAAGATTTGTGCCAAGTATGAATAGTATATATGGACCATACTCGGGGTATGGCTTGAGGTTCGGTGGTTATTATTCTTATTGGTCGCCCTTTATGTTTGACAATGGAAGTTATGTAACGGACAAAACATATTTTATGGAAGGAAGTTTGTTTGATGCAGCTACAGAAACGATGATATGGTCTGTTCAAACAGAGACAATAAATCCGGCATCAATAGAAAAATTTAGCAAGGAATTGGTGAGTTTGATGATGGAAAAATCCTTTCAAGACCTAAAGATAAAATTTCCAAAGTAGCAGAAAGCAACAGTTAAATTACTTGCTAGGGAAGAAATCTTGCCAAGCAATCATCCCACCAGAAACATTGATGATGTTTGTAAAACCCATGCTTTCCAAGACCATAGCTGCTTGTCCGCTTCTGTTTCCACTTCTACAATAGCATAAAATTTCCTGATTTTTCAAATGCTCAATAGATTCTGTTTCACCAATCCTAATATCACCTAGCGGAAGAAGGATGCCGCCAATATTAAAATCTTCATGTTCATAAGGCTCACGAACATCAAGCAAGTTCAATGATTCACCCATTTCAATGCGATCGTGTAATTCTTGAACGTTAATTGTTTTCATGTTATAAATATAATTAATATTAGTTTTTGGAAGGCAAAATAGGAGGCAAAGAATCAGTTTTTCTTTCAGGTTTTTCCAAACTCAAACGAATGTCCATTAATTGCCCAGAGCGGATAGAATTATTCATTTGCTGTTCATCATAAGGCATTGGATTTTGCCAATAAACAAATCCTGCTGAAGTATCCACTAAGTTTTCGTCTAATAAAATAACGCCAGCATTCAATCCATTTACTTCCAATACCATTTTAGCTTCGATATACGACAAACCGAAGAGATCTGGAACAGGAATTTGATCACCCCCTAAGCCGGCACCAATAACCAAATCAATTAGGGTTCCCATGCGGATGGGAGATCCAGGTTTTATCGAAGCTCCAGCATTCAGTTGATCTTTAACTGCGTTTTTAGCAATATCCGGAACGAATGATGTGTCACCTAGTTTAAGACCAAGCGACTTTAGCTCAAGCAGTGCGTTGCGAAAAGACATACCTATTAAGTTAGGCATGTTAATGGTTGGAGGAACACTGCAATTAATGGTGAGGTATACAACCCTGTTTACTTTAACGGTGGCTTCAGGCTCTGGGAATTGCTTTAAAATGATATTTGGTGCAATTGAATCTACATAAATAGAATCTTGAATGTATACCTCAAAACCATTTTTTTCTAAATCAGCTTTCACTTTTTGGTAATCACTTCCTTTAACATCTGGAACAGTTAGGTATTCTCCATGGTTTGTAATGAGGTTAAGTGCAAAAAGAAACATTGCAACCAGGCCCAGTGAAAAAATAAAACCGGCCAAAATATTTTGCCACAAAGGTCTTTTTGTTATGAAGGAGAATATCATTCTTTTTTATTTATTTTTAGCACTTAAGGCATTGTAAATGAGTGATGAATAAAACGATTTTAACTCCATACCCATGGCTGCAACTTGCTTTGGAACGATGCTGGCAGCGCTTTGTCCAGGTACAGTATTAATTTCTAACAAAAAAGGTTTATTCAGTTCTTCATTGAATATGAAATCCATTCTTACAATACCGTTGCAGTTGAATAGTGAATAGATGCCTGAAGCAGCATTGCGAACTAATTCAGCAATTTCCAAACTACAAACAGCAGGTGTAATTTCTGTTGATTTGCCGTTATATTTTGCTTCAAAATCGAAAAACTCATTTTGAGTAATTACTTCTGTAAAAGGCAGGGTTATGATGCTGCCATTAGACTTATAAACACCGATGGTAAACTCTCTGCCCTGAATAAATTCCTCAACCAAAACTTGACTATCTTCTATGAAAGCTTTTTCAATCGCGGTTTTTAAATCCTCAACTCTATTTACTTTGCTGATACCGATACTTGAACCACCGTTGTTAGGTTTTACAAAAATCGGTAGCTGTAGATTTTCTAATGATGAAATATCACCTGAATAATTATTTTTATAAAGCAGTATGGATTTAGCTACATAAAAACCAGAAGATCCTGCTATGGCACAAGTATACCTTTTGTTGAAGGTAATTGCAGAGGTAGACGCATCGCATGATGTGTAGGGCAAATTCATTAAATCAAAATAGCCTTGAAGTTTACCATCTTCGCCGGGAGTTCCATGAATACCAATCAATACTGCATCAAAGTGTATTTTTGTTACATTGATGGTAAGTGAAAAGTCGTTTTTATCAACTATAATTTCTTGACCGTCAACCGCAACATGAAACCATTTTTCAGGGGTTATATCAATTCGATAAACATCGAATAATTCTTTGTCAATATTATTTTCAATTGTAATAGCACTTTTGTACGAAATGACTGATTCAGATGAATAACCACCGGTAACAAATGCTATAGAAGGCTTGCTCATACAATTTGATTTTAACAAAGAAAAGAAAAAAATCAGTTGACGAAATTATAAAAAAGGGTGAAGGTATGCGAGATTCCTTCACCCTTTACAATTAAATAAGTTTATTAAAGATGAAGCTTCTCTTTCTTCTCCATTAATTGGTCAATTGTTTCCACATAAAGTTCATCAGGTACACAGCAATCAACTGGACAAACGGCAGCGCATTGAGGTTCTTCATGAAAACCTTGACACTCTGTGCATTTGTTAGGAGTAATGTAATAAGTGTCGTTGGCAACAGGTGAATTTTTGCTATTAGCCGCTACAATAGAACCATCCAAAAGAGTAAAACTACCTTTTACGCTGGTTCCGTCTGAAACGGCCCATTCTACCCCGCCTTCATAAATAGCATTGTTTGGACACTCTGGTTCACAAGCGCCACAGTTAATACATTCATCAGTAATTTTTATTGCCATAATAATTCAATTTTTTAAGGTTGAAATTGGGTATATTTTTGCGTTTAGATTGAGACAATAAAGGTAATTGAATGAATTGAAAAATTAAAAATGAATTTAAAAAATAGGCTTTCTTTGTTAAATTTTATTTCGGAGTACATAAAAGCCGATTCAGAAGCTTTTAAAGAACTGAAACAAAGGGCATTTGAGCAAAATAGGTGGTTTACGCCAGATTTCATTGACTTGACGCTAGAGAACATCACCAATTCGATGCTGATTGAAAAGAAATTGGAGGATTTTGCCCAAAAGCACCAACTTAAAGATCAACCCAATGATATAAAGACAGTTGGCATTGTGATGGCGGGTAATATCCCTTATGTGGGTTTTCATGATATGCTTTGTGTATTTCTATCAGGACATAAACAACGCATTAAGTTATCATCAAAAGACCCCTATTTGCTAAAACACCTTATAGAAAAGGCATCCATTGAATTTCCTGAAGTGATGGAATTAATTCAGTTTGATGAAATGTTGAAGGGCTGCGATGCTTATATAGCAACGGGAACTAACAACAGCGCAAGGTATTTTGAATTTTATTTTGAAAAATATCCACATATCATTCGAAAAAACAGAACTTCAATAGCTATCCTAGATGGCAATGAAACGGAAGAACAGCTGATTCACTTAGCGGATGACATTCAGCTTTATTTCGGGTTGGGTTGTAGGAATGTAACTCAATTGTACGTGCCAGAAGCGTATGATTTTGTGCCTTTATTGAATTCATTAAGGAAGTATGATCATTACCGAGATCATCCAAAATACAGGCATAATTTTGATTACCAACTTACCATAGCCATCATGAACAACCAATACTACATGAGCAATGACTCGATTGTAATGGTTAAAAATGAAAGTCCATTTTCTCCCATAGGCCAGCTTCACTATCAATTTTATCAACATAAAGAGGAATTTAAAACTACTTTACAAAATGAAAACATTCAGTGCATTGTAGGCGATGGCTTTGTTCCATTTGGCATGGCACAAAGGCCTAGTTTGGAGGACTATGCCGACGGCGTAAATACCATGACATTTTTACAATCTTTGTAGTTATTTATTGAATAATTGGTGTAATTTTTACTATAATTTGAACCTAGCCCATAAGGATTTGTTAAATAGGATGACAGGTATACAGAAATTCCGACATGTTTAGTTATTTGCATGAGGATTAGGCACGAAAATTGTATAAAAACACATAAAAAAAAGAGCCATGAACATTAAACAAACATTCACAGTTGTTCTGATTAGTGCGGTAACCACTACAGTGGCCATGTTTGGTTATGATTCCTTCATACGCAAACAAGGTCCCATTCAGGAAAACAACGGAAAGTTGCCTGCCAGTTATGCAGGTTTTTTTGACAGCAACAACAATATCCCCGGACAACCGGTAGATTTTCAACCTGCCTCACAAGCAGCTGTTCCTTCAGTAGTTCATATAACCACCATTATTGGAGGAAGCCAGGCTAGCAACAACTTGCCTAAAACAAAAAGAAATCCATTTGGGGACATCTTCGGTGAAGATTTTATGGATGATTTTTTCAACGGTCCACAAACACGCTCTATGCCACAAAGGGCAAGTGGCTCAGGCGTGATAATCAGTGAAGATGGCTATATCGTAACCAACAACCATGTAATTGATGAAGCCAGCGAAATTAAGGTTACTTTGAGCAATAAAAAACAATATACTGCGAAAGTGATAGGAGCTGACCCTAGTAGCGACCTTGCTTTAATTAAAGTTGAAGCAAAAGGATTGCCGTTTTTAATTTATGGAAATTCGGACAATGTAAAACTCGGGCAATGGGTTCTAGCGGTAGGATATCCATTGAATTTGGAAACTACAGTTACGGCAGGAATTATCAGTGCCAAAGCGCGGTCGTTGGGACTTAATTCTAGAAAAAGCAACAGTCCAATAGAATCATATATACAAACCGATGCGGCAGTAAACCAAGGAAACTCAGGAGGAGCCTTGGTTAATACAAATGGCGAATTGGTGGGCATTGTTTCTGCGATAGCCTCACCTACTGGTGCTTATGCGGGATATTCTTATGCAATCCCAGTAAATATTGTGAAAAAGATTATCAATGACCTCCTACAATATGGAACTGTTCAACGTGCATTTTTAGGAATTTCCTATTTGCCAGACAATGTCCCAGATGAGGAAAAAACCAAGCTTGGATTCAAAGAAGGTCAAGGTGTGTTGGTAATGGACGTAACAAAAGATGGGGCTATGGCAAGCTCTGGAATACAAAAAGGTGATTACATTTCTAAAATAAATGGAACGAAAATATTAACCGGCAGTGAAATGGTTGAACAAATAGCGGGTTTCAAGCCAGGAGATAAAATAAGTGTTAGTTATATTAGGGACGGAAAAGAGAAGATGACTTCCATTACATTAAAAAATAAAGCAGGAAGTTATGAGATAGTAAAAAACATTATTTCAGATAAGTTAGGTGCCGAACTTCTAAACCTTGATAAAGCGAAATCAGCTGAGTTTAGGGTAAAGGGTGGTGTAATTGTTACCAAAATTTCTACAGGCTTGATAGACGATCAAACAAGGATGCGTGATGGTTTTGTGATCTTAAAAGCCAATGGAACTGAAATAAAAAGCGTTGATGAATTGAATGCGATACTCTCAAAATCTCCTAATAGGGTAACATTAGAAGGATTTTATCCTGGATATGATGGTGTTTATCAATATCCAATTGAATTGGGAGAATAAAAATCTATTACAAAATCGTTGAAAAGCGGGCTTTTACAGTCCGCTTTTTTTATTGATGCCAAACTTGATATCCCCATGGCTGCAAATGAAAATATTGATGATGGCCATGAAAATATTGAACAGATGATGTAAATAATTCTTGAAAAACACCATTACAATTTGCTACTTCAACCTCAACATTGTGCAATGGGTATGGTGAAAAATTAATATTAACTAATACAACATTGTTCTCAAATTTTCTGATAAAACTAAAAACATGGTGATCAACACTATTACGAACGAAATCACAAATTATGTTTGTTGGCTCACAATCAAAAACTGGATTTTCTCCTCTAAATAAAAAAAGTTTTTTATAAAAATCATGCAGCGCTGGCTTAGCCTTCCATTCAATAATATCTTTGTCGAAAAATGCTAACCGTTTTAAATTTGGTAGTTCTTGTCCACTGTACAACAATGGAACACCTTTAAACATGGCAGAAAATACAGCTAAAGGAATTGCCATTTCACCATACCGTTCATATTCAGTGCCATTCCAGCTGTTTTCATCGTGATTGCTCGTAAATAATGCCACGCATGCAGAATGAGGAAGTTTCTGTTTGTAATGGTCAAGAACATCCCTTAATGAGTGCACATGTTGAGCACCTTGTTCTTTAAAATATTTTGTAGCATTCATCCATTTCCAAGTGTATGCTGAATCAAATACCTGCATGTAAGCAGGATTATCGATAGGATCTAATTCAGCAAGCCAAAAAAGCAATTTTGCATCATTTAAAGATGTACGGGCTTGCATCCAAAAGTCAAGCGGGGTAAGCATGGCCATATCGCATCGGAAGCCGTCTATTTGGCAGGTATCAATCCAATATTGCATGCACTTTATCATTTCTAACCTCATTTGAGGATTGTTATAATCAAGATCAATAACATCATCCCACCCGTGAGCATCATAAAACTCACCTTGGCTATTCGTTATGTAAAAAGATGGATTTAAAGTAGTCCATTCGTGGTCGCAACCTGTATGGTTTGCCACCCAGTCAATAATTACTTTCATTCCCAATTGGTGCGCTTCCAACACAAAGGCTTTAAACTCGTCGGTTGAACCAAATTCTTGGTTAAATTTTGTGTAGCTTGAGCATGCATAATAGCTACCTAAAGAACCTTTTCTGTTTTTTAAACTTATGGGGGTAATCGGCATGAACCACAAAACATCAACACCCATATCACATAATCGGGGCAAATGACTTCTAAATGCTGCCAAAGTGCCTTCTGCAGTATACTGACGTAAGTTTACTTCGTAAACATTTGTTTTTCGAACCCAACTCGCTTGAAGAAATTCGTTAATCATTTTTGGAAGGTAAGAAATGAGTATGAAAAAATCTATCAAAACTTCAAGATTGAAAAATCATTTCGATAAATATTTGTTGTTTGAATTTGTACCTTTGAGTAGAATATAAATAATGAAACAGTTTTCAATCCCAATTAGATACAGGAGTGAGTTGATTTCTTCCATAAAGAAAACCAGAAGAGAATCTGATAAACTAAAAAAAGACTTTAGTCCAACCTCATTAAACTTTGGTCCCCTTGAAATCTTACTAGCCAGGCATTTTGGCTTTTGTTATGGCGTTGAAAATGCGATTGAAATTGCATTTCAAACAATTGAGGAAAATCCTGATAAAAGGATTTTTTTATTGAGTGAGATGATACACAATCCCTTTGTAAATGATGATTTACTTTCAAGAGGGGTAAAATTTTTAATGGATACGAAGGGAAATTCATTGATTTCATTTGATGAATTGGCATCAGATGATATTGTGATGATTCCTGCATTTGGAACAACCATTGAAATTGAAAATCAATTGATAAAAAAAGGAATTGAAATTAAAAAATATAACACAACCTGCCCTTTTGTAGAAAAGGTTTGGAATCGTGCAGAACAGATTGCAGCAAAAGGCTATAGCATTGTGATACATGGCAAACCAACCCATGAAGAAACACGTGCAACTTTCTCCCACAGTGAGAGCAATACCCCTACCCTCGTTATTAATGACATGACAGAAGCAGTAAGGTTGGGTGAATACTTATTGGGCAGTAGGGATATATCAGATTTCGATAACGACTTTAAAGGCCGGTATTCTGCAGGTTTTGATTTAAACAAAGATCTTTCAAAATTTGGGGTTGTAAACCAAACAACAATGCTGGCAACAGATACACAAGACATAGCTGATTACCTTAAAGAAATCATGAGGAGCAAATACAACTTGGATGCCAGCAATATTTGGGAAAGATTTGCTGATACCAGGGATACTCTTTGCTATGCTACAAACGACAATCAGAGTGCAGTGAGAGAGCTGTTGGAGAATGATGCAGACTTTGCACTTGTAATTGGGGGGAGAAAAAGCAGCAACAGTTCTCACCTAGTAGAACTTTGTGAGCACCATCTACCAACATATTTTATACAATCAGAAGCTGATATGTTGTCTAAGAATGAGATCATAGGATATAACTGGCAAACCCATGAGGAGTACTCGAAGAAAGAATTTCTCCCGGTAAAAGAAAAAACACGCATTCTAATCACCAGCGGCGCTTCTTGTCCAGATGCAATTGTTGAAAAGGTAATAGAGAAGTTAGTGTCTTTTTATCCTGGTGCAGAAGAATTTGAAAAAATAAAATCGAGATGGGCCTAATCAACCGTTTATTTTTTGATTAGCCCACTTCAAAGCAAGTTCAAGTTGTTCGTTGGTAGTCAGCTCACTGTTGTCTAATGTAATGGCATCATCAGCTTTGCGTAATGGCGAAATTTCTCGATTAGAATCAGTATAATCCCTCGCTTCAAGATTAGCTTTTACTTCTTCTAAAGTGATATTTGGATTTTTTACAATGAGTTCTTTAAATCTTCTGTAAACACGAACCGATACATCAGCAGTCATGAATATTTTTAATTCAGCTAAAGGGAAAACAGCTGTGCCAATATCACGCCCATCCATAACAATACCTCTGTTGGCGCCAATTAATTGCTGTTGTGCAACAGCAAATTCTCGAACAGATTTTAAAGCGGCCACTTCACTTACCCTTTCTGCAATGCGCATATTTCTTATAAGGTTTTCAACATTTTTTTCATTCAGCCAGATTTCATTGTTCCCATTTTCAGGGTTTAGAACAAACTTAAGTGAGATTTTTTGAAGTGCATTTTCAATATCAATTGAACTGGATAGGTCAATTTCGTTGTTGATAAAATAAAGGGTGATTGCCCGATACATTGCCCCGGAATCAATAAAAACATAATTTAATTCTTTAGCAAGTTGCCTTGCCATGGTGCTTTTGCCACAAGAGGACCATCCATCAACTGTAATAATTATTTTTTTCATTGAAACATGAATTGATTTGCAAATGTGATATTATTTAAGCGATTGTCAAAATGAGAGTTTCAACTCTTATCAGATAAATGATTAATTTTGCATGAATACATTATTTATGCTTAAGATAGGGATTTTTGGAGCTGGACATCTGGGTAAATTTCATATCAGCAATTGGAAAGAAATTGAAGGTGTTGAAATTATAGGGTTTTATGACCCAAATGAGGAAACAGCCGCTGAAGTTTCAGAAAAATTCGGCATAAAGCATTATCCTGACATGGATGCCTTAATTGATGAAATTGACGCTGCAGATATTGTAACACCAACGCAGTTTCACTTCCCTATTTGTGAAAAATTACTTAGGAAAAGCAAGCATATTTTTGTAGAGAAGCCAATGGCCAACAACATGGATGAAGCAAAAAACATCCTAAAGTTGGTAAATGAAGCGAAGGTTAAATTTCAAGTAGGTCATGTAGAAAGATTTAACCCAGCATTTTTAGCACTAAAAGGAAGAAAGCTCAACCCAATGTTCATAGAAGTACATCGATTGGCGCAATTCAATCCAAGGGGAACGGAAGTAAGTGTTATCCTTGATTTAATGATCCATGATATAGACATAGTGCTTCATTTGGTTGACAGTGGTATCAAGAACATTTCAGCAAGTGGGGTGTCGGTTATGACAGATACTCCTGATATAGCAAATGTTCGCATAGAATTTAACAACGGGTGTGTAGCCAACCTTACTTCCTCACGGATCTCAATGAAAAAAATGAGGAAGACCAGGTTGTTCCAAAAAGACGCATATATAGGGATTGATTTTTTAGAGAAAAAAACAGAAATCATAAAGCTGAGATCGGATGGCGATGAGGAGTTGTTTAGTTTCAACATAGAAACACCTAATGGTACCAAGACAATTGCTGTTGAAAATCCTGAAATCCTGAATGAGAACGCCATTAAAGCTGAACTTACCTCATTTAGGGATTCAATTTTAAACAATACAGGAACGTTGGTTTCTGAAATAGACGGTTATTTAGCCATGGAAGTAGCCCATCAAATTCTTGCTAAAATTGAACATGCTGGGTTAGAAAAAATAAATTCAGAGAATGTTTTAAACACTCCTTAAACCTATCTTCCAGGCTGCAAATATCAAGTCATCAGGATAGGTTAGTTTTATATTTGACTCTTCTCCCGTCACCAAATTAACTTGAAAACCCGAAGCTTCCATCACAGATGCCTCATCCGTAAAAGAAGGGAGGTAAGCCACATTGAATGCGGCTTTTATTTGTTTTGCGTAAAAAGTTTGTGGAGTTTGGACAATCCTCAGATTTTCTCTTGATACAATTTCTGAATTGCCATTGGGATTTAATCGTCTCATGCTATCTCTTACTTCCAATACCGGTATGGCAGATCCATTTTCAATGCAAGTAGATAAACAGCGTTGAATCAAATCTACAGAAACCATGCACCTAACGGCATCGTGAATAAAAACAATGCCATCATCAGAAAGGGTATTCAATCCATTTTGAACAGAATGAAAACGTGTATTTCCCCCTGAAATGATTTTAATCAAATTCATGTCAAATTTTGCATCTTCCAACATCTTACGAGCAAAGTCATGGTAATCAACAGGAAGCACTAATAATATTTCAATATCTACAAAGGCATCTATAAATGCCTCAATAGCATACAAGAAAATCGGTTTTCCATGAATCGTTAAAAACTGTTTAGGCAAATCACTTCCCATGCGTTGACCGGACCCACCTGCAACAATGATTGCTGTTTTTTTCATAAATCTACTGATTCAACTTATTTTTTGTTGCTTCGTAAAGCGATAAAATAAATTGGAACACCTAGTAAAGTAATAATTAAACCAGGCCAAGTAAATTCAGGTTTAAATTTAATTAGAAGAATACAAAAGCTAAGTCCCATAACAACATAAATGAAAGGCAAAACGGGGTATCCAAATGCTTTGTAAGGACGTTCAATATCAGGCCTTTTTCTTCTTAAAATGAAGATCCCGATAATAGTAAGTACATAAAAAATTACAACAATGAATGAAACCATGTCTAACAAATCTCCATATCGTCCACTTAGGCACAACAAGGAAGCAACGAGTGCTTGGCTCCAAAGGGCCCATTCTGGGACAGAATTAGCGTTCAGCTTTGCTGCTTTCTTAAAAAACAAACCATCTTGTGCCATGGTATAATAAACCCTTGCTCCAGCCATTACTAACCCGTTAATGCAACCAAATGTAGACACCATTATTAAAACAGCAATGATAGAGCGACCAGCAGCGCCAAATATAACACTGGCAGCAGCAACTGCAAGCCTATCCTCTTCTGGCTTTGCAATTTGATCCATCGGCATTACATTAAGATACATGAGGTTTGCCGCAACATAAATCAGTGTAACTACCAAGGTTCCAAGAAAGAGACTAAGTCCAATATTTCTTTTAGGATTTTTAATTTCAGCGGCAATGAAAGTTACGTTGTTCCATGAATCACTGCTAAAGATTGAACCCACCATGGCTGCTGCAATGGCACCCAATAATGAAATACCGCCAATTGATTCCCAGGTGATGCTGCCATCAGCGTTGAGCAATGCTTTTTGAGAGATCATTCCTGTGGCCCAATTTTCGCTCCAGAAACTTTTTTCAACAAATAAAAATCCACATAAAATCAATCCAAACAATGCCAATAACTTAGAAACTGTAAATGATGTTTGAATCACTTTTGCTTCTTTTACCCCACGAGTATTGATGTAAGTAAGGAATAGAACGATGGCGATGGAAACAAGTTGAGCAGGGTATATTTTTAAAGTACCCAGTTGAAGTAGGATATTTTCATCCTTCATATTAAGAGCAGGAAGAAAATAGCCACTGAATTTAGCGAATGCAACTCCAACGGCGGCAATGGTTCCTGTTTGAATTACTGCAAAGAAACTCCAGCCATATAAAAAACCAACTAAGGGATTGTATGCTTCTTTAAGATAAACATATTGGCCACCAGCTTTGGGATACATGGCGCTCAATTCACCATAGCTCATAGCAGCACTGATTGTCATGAAACCCGTTATCAACCAAACAGCAATTAACCATCCAGCACTCCCTACATTCCGGGTTATGTCTGAACTAACGATAAAAATTCCTGATCCGATCATTGAACCAGCTACGAGCATCGTTGCATCTAATAATCCTAAACTAGGTTTGAACGCTGTATTATCTGCCATGGGTTATTAATTGTAAAAAAAATCCTGGTCATTTGAACCAGGATGAAGATAAGAAATTCAATTATTATTTTATTATTTGCTAGGATTTACTTTTTTGAAAGCCTTATTCAATCCATCAACAACATCATTGGTGATATCATAAGATTTATCCTTGTAAAAAAGAACGTCCATAGCAGTACTGAAGGAGAAAATGAAAGTATATTTTTTATCTTTATTGTATTCTTCAAGGAAAGCATTCATGGTCTTCTTCAACTCTTCCATGGTTTTCATGCCTTCAGTTGCAATGTTGTTTTCCAACTGCTTTTTTTGCTCTTCAAGATTTTGCATTTTCCCTTGATAAACACGCTGGAAGTTTTCAGCTTCAGCTTGTGTAACAGACTGACCTCTTTGAATGAAAGCTACTCTTTCGTTGTCGATTTTTTGAAAAGCAGCATTGAGGTCTCTGTCAGCAGCTTCTTTTTTGCTGTTGAACTCCTTCGTTTTTTCTTGATAATATAGATATTTTTCTTGAAGACTGTCTAAATCTACATAAGCAAATTTCAAAACATGAGTTGAATCTGTTTTGCCATTGCTAGCAGCAGTTGACGAACCTTTTGTTGAAAAATTAAGCACAAGCAAAACGATTATTGCAAGTGATAGTGCAATATTTACAATTTTTTGATTCATGATCAGAGCCTTTGTTGGTTAATTAAGAAAAGGGAGCAGTTAACTGCTCCCTTTGAATTTATTCTTCTTCGTCGAAACTCATTACTTCTCTTGTCGTTTGAAGCAACTCATATTCTTCTTTGCTACCTACGATAAGATTTTCATAATCCCTTAAACCAGTACCTGCTGGAATATGGTGTCCGGTAATTACATTCTCTTTCAATCCAAGCATGTCATCAGTTTTACCTTGGATAGCCGCTGAAGAAAGAACTTTCGTTGTCTCTTGGAATGATGCAGCAGAAATCCAGCTTTGGGTACCAAGTGAAGCTTTGGTAATACCAAGTAAAACAGGACAAGATGTGGCAGCGTTTGCTTCTCTGAATTCTACAGTCTTCAAATCAGCCCTGCGAAGGATTGAATTTTCTTCCCTTACCTCGCGCAAGCTAGCAATCTGACCAGCTTTCATAGTAGAAGAATCTCCTGGATCAACGACTACTTTCTTATCATATATCCAATCATTCTCAATATTGAAGTCGCTTCTATCTTCAAGATCACCTTCAAGGAATCGGGTATCACCTGGGTCAACAATTTCAATTTTTCTCATCATTTGACGTACTATAACCTCAACGTGTTTGTCGTTGATTTTAACACCCTGTAAACGATAAACCTCTTGGATTTCATTTACAACGTATTCTTGTACAGCAAATGGACCTTTGATTGAAAGAATATCGGCCGGAGCAATTTGTCCGTCAGACATTGGAGTTCCCGCTTTTACGAAATCCCCATCTTGAACAAGGATTTGACGTGTTAAGGTAACTAGGTACTTTTTAACAACACCATCTTTTGCTTCAACAGAAATCTCTCTATTACCACGTTTGATAGCTCCGAAAGTTACAACGCCATCAATTTCAGAAACTACTGCAGGATTTCCTGGATTTCTAGCTTCAAATAGTTCAGTTACACGTGGAAGACCACCCGTAATATCCCTAAGTTTACCTAGAACCCTTGGTATTTTAACCAATACTTGTCCAGCCTTTACATCAACACCTTCTTCAATGATGATGTGAGAACCTACCGGAAGGTTATATTCCTTTTCTTCTTTACCTAAAATCTTGAGAGAAGGAATGCGTGTTTTATCTTTTGATTCAATAACAACCTTTTCTCTGTGTCCTGTTTGCTCATCGGCCTCTTCTCTGAAGGTTACACCATCAATTACATTTTCGAATGCAATTTCACCAGCGATTTCAGCAACAATTACATTGTTGAAAGGATCCCATGTGCAGATGATATCACCTTTGGTTACCTTTTGGTCTTCTGCAACAGAAAGTACAGAACCATAAGGTACGTTATTGGTAATAAGAACCCTGTCGTTTTTAAGATCCATGATCCTCATTTCAGCAGTACGACCGATTACTATGAGTACTTCATTTCCTTCGTTATTTTTAGCTTTAACGGTACGCAAACCATCGTATTGAACAACACCGTCAAATTTAGCGATGAGGTGAGATTCGATAGATGCTGATCCTGCAACACCACCTACGTGGAAAGTACGAAGGGTAAGCTGTGTTCCTGGTTCACCAATTGACTGAGCAGCGATGATACCAACGGCGTCACCACGTTGAGTGATGTTACCAGTGGCAAGGTTGATACCATAACACTTAACACAAACACCACGCTTGCTTTCGCAAGTTAGTACAGAGCGTATTTCGATGGTTTCAATTCCAGCATCTTCAATGCTTTTAGCGGTATCTTCATCGATACCCTGACCAGCGTGCACCAACAATGCATCAGTTTGTGGATCATATACATTATGAAGAGATGTTCTTCCAAGAATCCTATCGTAAAGTGGCTCTACAATATCTTCATTGTCTTTCAATGCACTGGTTGCGATACCTCTTAATGTTTCACAATCTTCATCAGCGATGATTACGTCTTGTGCAACGTCAACCAAACGTCGTGTTAGATAACCTGCATCCGCAGTTTTTAGGGCTGTATCCGCAAGACCTTTACGAGCACCGTGTGTAGAGATAAAGTATTCCAATACACTTAATCCGTCTTTAAAGTTAGAAAGAATTGGATTTTCGATGATCTCAGAACCTGTTGATCCACTCTTTCTAGGCTTAGCCATCAATCCCCTAATTCCAGCAAGCTGTTTAACCTGTTGTTTACTTCCCCTCGCACCTGAGTCAAGCATCATATAAACCGAGTTGAATCCTTGTTTATCTGTTGCCATTGCACGAATAAGTGTTTCGGTTAGTTTAGTATCTACCCTAGACCAAATGTCAATAATTTGATTGTAACGTTCGTTGTTGGTTATCAATCCCATGTTGTAATTGTCCCACACTTCCTGAACTTCAGTTGAGGCTTGTGCAACCATTTCTTCTTTCATCATTGGAACGAGAAGATCTTGGATACTGAAAGACAAGCCGCCTTTGAAAGCCATCCTGAATCCTAGTTCTTTGATAGCATCAAGGAATTTAGCGGTGGTAGGTACATTGGTAATCTTAATGATTCTACCAATAATTTCCCTCAAACTCTTCTTGGTGAGTAGTTCATTGATGTATCCAACTTTTGCAGGAACTGCTTGGTTAAACATAACACGACCTACTGTTGTATCAATTAGCTTGTTTTCTATGGTTCCTGCTTCAGTCCGAACATTGGCTTTAACTTTTATCCAAGCGTGAAGATCAATTTTGCCTTCATTGTAGGCAATTATTACTTCTTCAGCACTGTAAAAACGCATCCCTTCTCCCCTTACCACATCAGTTTCGTTGTTGCGCTTTCCTTTGGTAATATAATACAAACCAAGTACCATGTCCTGTGAAGGCAAAGTAATAGGTGTACCATTTTGTGGATTCAATATGTTATGAGAAGCCAACATCAAAAGTTGGGCTTCCAACACAGCAGCATGGCTCAATGGTACGTGAACTGCCATCTGATCACCATCAAAGTCAGCGTTGAAAGAAGAACAAACCAACGGATGAAGTTGGATTGCTTTTCCTTCTACCAACTTAGGCTGGAATGCCTGTATAGAAAGACGGTGAAGTGTTGGGGCACGATTCAGCATGATAGGATGTCCTTTCAAAATATTTTCAAGAATGTCCCAAACAATTGCTTCTTTTCTATCTACCAACTTTCTGGCAGATTTAACAGTTTTAACAATGCCTCTTTCGATCAGTTTTCTGATGATGAAAGGCTTGAAAAGTTCTGCTCCCATATCTTTAGGCAATCCACACTCATGCAATTTCAATTCTGGACCTACCACAATTACAGAACGACCGGAGTAGTCAACACGCTTACCCAATAGGTTTTGACGGAAACGACCTTGCTTTCCTTTTAATACATCACTGAGAGATTTCAAAGCGCGTCCACCTTCAGCTTTAACAGCATTAGATTTACGGCTGTTATCAAACAATGAGTCAATTGCTTCCTGCAACATCCTTTTTTCATTCCTCAAGATAACTTCAGGAGCTTTGATTTCAAGCAACCTTTTTAGACGGTTGTTCCTGATAATCACACGACGATAAAGATCATTCAAATCAGAAGAAGCAAACCTACCACCGTCCAAAGGAACGAGTGGACGAAGTTCTGGAGGGATAACAGGGATATATTGCATTACCATCCATTCAGGACGGTTAACAATTCTTTTATTTGCATCACGGAAAGATTCAACTACGCTCAAACGCTTTAAAGCATCAGCTTTCCTTTGTTGAGAAGTTTCATTAGCAGCAGCGTTACGCAGCATGTAACTAAGAGGATCTAACTCGATTCTCAAAAGCAAATCATGAACTGCTTCAGCACCCATTTTGGCTATAAACTTATTTGGGTCTTCGTCTGGTAAATATTGATTGTCCTTCGGAAGGGTATCCAATAAATCTAGGTATTCTTCTTCAGTCAATAAATCACCTTGTTTCTTACCCTTATCTGCCACAATTCCTGGCTGAATAACTACGAATCGCTCATAGTAGATAATGCTTTCCAATTTTTTAGAGCTTATGCCCAACAAGTATCCAATTTTATTTGGAAGACTTTTGAAATACCAAATGTGAACAACGGGAACAACCAGCTTGATATGCCCCATGCGCTCACGACGCACTTTCTTTTCAGTAACCTCAACACCGCAACGGTCACACACAATACCCTTGTAGCGAATACGTTTGTATTTACCACAAGCACACTCATAGTCCTTAACTGGACCAAAAATTTTCTCACAGAACAATCCATCGCGCTCAGGCTTGTAGGTTCTGTAATTGATGGTCTCAGGTTTTAGCACCTCTCCAAACGACCTGTCGAGGATCGCATCGGGTGAAGCAAGACTAATTGTGATTTTTGAAAACGAAGATCTTGGACGATTGTCTTTTTTGATAGCCATAGTCAGATATCTGTTTTACAAGTAAAAAATGCCAATATTATAAATTCCCTAACCAAATTAAGAGATTTATATCTTGTTGAAATTCAACAATTTATAAATTTATGAAAAGGAAATAAATTGGTCATGCCAAATTTAAGGTGGCAAAGGTAAGCAAAAGGGGGCAATAACAATAATTTTTATTTGTAAAAAGACCTTAAAATTTGTCCATCATGACTTTAATCTTGATTGGAAGTGTTGGTGAATTACTTCTTGAACTGGGGTATTCTTGATTTTACTTTCAAGCCACGAAAGAATATCAAGGTACATGAATGACCTACTTTCTTGTGGATTGTCTTTTATTGACTTCAATTCTGCATGCAACCTTATAAATTCATTTTTTATTTGCCTTTTGTTTAACCTAAACGAGTTTCGCAAAAAGGAGAATATTTCTTTTTCAACAATACTTAGGTTTTGCAATTTAGACATAAAACGAAAAACTGACCGAATTTGGCTTTCCAATATCATATCATTTCCCAATTCGAAATGCGAGATTAAGTGCAATAACCTGGCATAACATTGAAGATCTGATCTCAAGTCAGCTTTCCAATGAATGATTTTATTCAGGTAATCTACTGAATGAATAAAATCCCCTGATCCAAAATACAAGCAAGCAATTTTATAATAAAAAACGAGTGTTCGATGTCTGTCAAGCTGAGGTTCAAATTCTTTTAACCGGCTTTCAATGTATGGCACCAGATTTAAACCTTCTGAAAAGCTCCCCTCTAAAAAATGCTTGTTTAGTTTGGCTAAATACAAGTATACAAATGTCTGAACCCGGCTATTAA
>Ga0209550_10002332_pt1 | contig 18231 bp, 13 predicted proteins | sample LauGreSuBDMM15SN_2_FD_187567 | JGI IMG/M metagenome (GOLD analysis project Ga0209550, IMG submission 187567) | Freshwater lake microbial communities from Lake Michigan, USA - Su13.BD.MM15.SN (SPAdes) (version 5) | ecosystem: Environmental > Aquatic > Freshwater > Lake | place: Lake Michigan...
AAAGCCATCGCGCCAAATGGCTATGAAAGCGCGCGCTTTCAAGCTGCAATCAATAACAATAATTTTGACGATATTGCCAAAATCGCTTCGGGCGGCGAATTATCTCGCTTCATGCTGGCACTGAAAGTTTCGCTGCTTGGAGTTAAATCAATTCCAACAATTATTTTTGACGAAATTGATAGCGGAATTGGCGGCAGTACAGCTGATGCGGTTGGAAAAAGATTAAAAATTCTCGCGCAAAATTTGCAAGTTTTGGTAGTGACTCATCAAGCGCAAATTGCTGCCAAAGCTAATCTACATTTCAAAATCAGCAAAACCAGCAATGACAAGGTTCAAACCAATATTGAAAAATTAGATTCGCAAGGAAGCAAACAAGAAATTGCGCGGATGTTGTCAGGAGAAAAAATCACCGAAGCCGGAATAGCCGCAGCGCAGTCTTTAATTGAGGGATAATATTACTTAAAGAAAGAATTAAATCATCCTTCCAAGCACATCATTTTCAGGTCTATCAAAATAACGATGCTTAACAGCGCCAGCCACATGAAGCACCAAAACGCCAATCAAAATATATGGAGCAATCTCGTGAACCTCATGAAAAATCATGCCAATTTTTTCATTTTTTTCCATTAAAAATGGCAATTCAATTCCAAAAAAACCAACCGGATAACCAAAAGCATTCGACATTAAATATCCCGAAAGCGGCACAATAATCATCAATAAATAAAGCGCGCTATGAGCAAGATGCGCCGCCAATTTCTCAAATTTATGCATAGCTTGCGGCAAAGCCGGAGCCTTATTAACAAAGCGATTAACAAGGCGAATCACAATCAAAGCAAGCACCAAAGCGCCTAAAGATTTATGCAGCCCATAAATATCCATACGATTAGCCGCGTCTTTTGGCAAAAAATCCGCCATATAAATTCCAAGCCCAAGCAAAAAAATTATAATTGCCGCCATTAACCAATGTAAAATACGAGAAAAAATATGATATTTTTGCATAGAATTTAAATTTAAAGCGCCTCTAAAAATTAGAATTTTTTTGAGGCGCTTTTAGTTATAATTGTCTTTTTTGTTCAACAACCTCGTAACATTCAAGAGTATCTTTCTCTTTAATATCTTCATAATTTTCAAAGGCGATGCCGCATTCAAAGCCGTTTTTCACTTCTTTAACATCATCTTTAAAACGCTTTAAAGTTTTAAGAATTCCGTCGTGAATTACAATATTGTCGCGCAGCAATCTAACACGCGCGCTTCTCTTAAGAACGCCGTCAGTAACAAAACTACCAGCAATTTTTCCAGCGCCAGAAACTTTGAAAATTTGTCTAATTTCAGCTTGACCCAAATATTGCTCATTCACTGATGGCGCAAGCATTCCAGACATTAACATTTTCAAATCATCCACCAAATTATAAATGATTGAATAATAGCGAATATCAACATTTTTCATGCGCGCCATTTCTTTGGCTTGCGCACTAGCTCTAACATTAAAGCCAATAATTATCGCGCCCGATGCACCCGCAAGGCTGATGTCGCTTTCAGAAATTGCGCCAGTTGCAGAGTGAATAATTTTAATAGCAACTTCTTCAGTATTTAATTTTGTGACACTGCCCGCAATTGCCTCAACCGAGCCGTGAACATCGCCTTTAATTAAAATATTGAGGAATTTTAAATTTCCAGTTCCTGATTTTCTTAAAATATCTTCAAATGATTTTGCCGAATTGCGCAGCGCCTTGTCTTCGCGCTCTTTACGCTCGCGATAGCTGATAATTTCGCGCGCCTGTCTTTCTTCCGAAACTTCGATAAATTTATCGCCCGCATTTGGCGCCGAGTCAAGACCCAAAACCTCAACTGCCACTGATGGAGTAGCGCTTTTAACTTCCTTGCCAGCTTCGTCAGTCATTCTACGAACGCGGCCAAATGAAGTTCCAACCACAATTAAATCGGCATTGTTTAGAGTTCCCTCTTGCACCAGCAAAGTAGCAACCACGCCGCGTGATGGATCAACTCTTGATTCAAGCACCGCGCCACTTGATTTGCCTTGATATGGAGCTTTTAAATCAAGCATTTCAGCTTGAAGCAAAATTACCTCTTCTAACTTATCTAAATTCTTTTTGGTTTTTGCCGAAACCTCAACAAACATCACTTCTCCGCCCAATTCTTCAGCGATAATTTCGTGCGATAATAATTCATTTTTAACGCGAGTTGGCTCTGAATCTGGTTTGTCAATTTTATTTACCGCAACGATAATTGGAACTCCCGCCGCTTTAGCGTGATTTATCGCCTCAATTGTTTGCGCTTTTACACCATCATCGGCTGCAACAACTAAAACTACAATATCCGTAACATTAGCCCCGCGAGAGCGCATTTCACTAAACGCCTCGTGACCGGGAGTATCAAGAAAAGTAATATATTTTCCATTAGCCGCCTTAACCCTAGAAGCGCCAATATGTTGAGTAATTCCGCCAGATTCACCAGCAACAACATTGGTTTGACGAAGTGCGTCAAGCAAGGAAGTTTTACCGTGATCAACATGCCCCATAATAGTGACAACAGGAGCGCGCGTTAATTTTTCATATTCATTTTCTACTTCAAAAATATTTTCAACATCCGAATGCGAAACGCGTTTTGAAGTATGACCAAATTCATGGATAATAATTTCTGCAGTTTCAGCATCAATTGCCTGATTGCTGGTTGCAACCATGCCCATCGAGAATAGTTTTTTCACCACATCACCGGTTTTTTCCGTCATGCGTTCTGCAAGCTCGGAAACCGTGATTAAATCTGGCAATAAAACTTCGCGATTAACTTTTTTATATTCCTTTTGCTCAACAACTTCTTGATGTCTATATTTCGATTTTTTTCTTCTTCTAAAGCCGCCAGCATCTTCCTCGCTTTCTTCACCACCAATAGTGTAGGTTAGGCGACGCGAATTAACTTTTTCATCCTTGTAAGATTTTCTTTTTGCAGCATCTTCCTCTTCAAATTCTTTGCGAACAGGCTTTTTGCTTTTTTGCTTTTCTTTTTCAAGGCGTTCTTTTTCTAAAGTTTCTGCTTCAACTTTTTTGCGTTTTTCGGTAAGAATTTTTTCGCGCTCTTCTTTTTGACGATTAGCAATTTCAACGCTTTGCTTGATTTTATTTCTAACATCAAATTCATCAGGATTGTAATTTTCTTTTTGAATTAAAGTTTTTTGCTCGCTGACAACTTCATCTACAACCGGCGCAACTTGTCTTTTTTCCAAAACAACTTTCGCCTTTTCTGGAACTTCAGATTTAGAAACAGTTTTTGGCTTTTCTACAATTTCAACCTTTTCTTTTATTTTCTTTTCTTTTTCCTTAGGTTTTTCTTCCTTTTCCTTTAGCTTTTCTTCTGTTTCTTTTAGCTTTTCTTCTTTTTCAACTTCAAGTTTTTTAGCTTTTTCTTTGGCATCTTTTTGAACTTTATTAAGGATATCGTGAGCTTTAACCTCTTCCTCCTTATCATCGCTGGCTTGCGATAAAATTTTCATGCGCTGCGCAATTTCATTTTGGCTAAGACCAGCAGCGTTAGAATCATCAGACTTTGCTTCTTTTTTGCGACCTTTAATAGTCACTTGAATTGAAGATTTTCCAAGCTTCTTTTCGACAATAGCTGGCTTAGCCGCGCTAACGGCGCCCGTTTTAGCAGGCGATAACGAAAGCTTTAAAGTAAGCTTTGAGCGAGTTTCGTTTGTTTTATTTTCCGTCATTTCCGTTTCAATTGTTTGAGTGCGCGAATTATTTATTTTGGTGCTTTAAACAACATTTTTTTGTAAATATTCTTCAGCGCGTTTTTTAATTTCTTTTGCCACTTCTTCGTCAAAACCTTCAATTGAAGCGATTTCAGAAATATCTGCTTCAACAATAGATTCAACGGTCAAGAAGCTTTCAGACGCAAGAAGATTTGCAATTACATCTTCCACATCAAGCGCTTTAATAAATAATTCAGAAGCTTGATTAAATTCAGTGGTGCGACGAGCAGATTCTTGCTCTTCAGTCATCACATCAATTTTATAGCCAACTAGTTTTGAAGCGAGCTTAACATTTTGTCCGCCGCGACCAATAGCAAGGCTTAATTGATCTTCAGCAACAACAACTTCGATTAGATCATTTTCTTCATCAACCACAACTTTGCTGATTTTGGCTGGGGTTAAACCGCTAACAACCAATTCGGCAACATTTGGCGACCATTTGATAATATCGATTTTTTCACCACGCAGCTCCGAGCTTACAGACTGAACGCGCGAACCACGAATTCCGATGAATGATCCAATAATGTCAATATCATCGCGACGAGAATAAATCGCAATTTTAGCGCGCGAACCCGCATCACGAGCAACTGCTTTAACTTCGATATTTCCTTCATAAAGTTCAGGAACTTCTTGCTCAAACAAGCGAACCAAAAATTGTGGATGAGTGCGCGAAAGGAAGATTTGCGCGCCATGCGGCTCTTTACGAACATCTTCAATATAGCAACGCATGCGATCGCCAACGCGGAAAGATTCACGAGAAATTAAGCCGCTTTCGTGAATTACAGCTTCATAACCCTCAACTTCCATCACGATATTTTTAAGCCCAACTTTTTTAACCAAGGCGCTAACAATTTCGCCAACGCGATCTTTAAATTCGTTATATTCTTTATTTTTTTCTGCTTCTTTAATTTTGTTGATAATTTCATTGCGCGCAACTTGTGCAACCACGCGGCTCAAGTCCATTGGTGGCAATTCTTGCACGATTAAATCGCCAATTTCTGCTTCAGAATTTTCTTCTTTTGCATGCTTCAAAGTGATGCGCGTTCTAACATCAAAATTTTCATTATCGTCAGCAACAACTTCTAATTTGTTGTAAAGCTTGATTTGACCAGTTTTACGATCAATTTTACAGTCAATATCCAAGTGATGACCGTATTTTTTCTTAGCAGCTAGCTTGATGCCTTCCTGCATCGCTTCAATCACCTCCTGCAGGGAGATGCTTTTTTCATGCGCAATATTTTCAGCAACCAATAATATTTCCTTGTTGCCCATGATAGTTAAGTTACTAGCCATATAGTTAAATTAAAAAATTAATAAGATTATTTATAACTCGAGATAAGACCTTAAAAGATACTTAATGGTGGGATAATTGGCCAAATTTTTAATCTCTTAATATTAAAGATCAATAATTTAATAGATTTCCTTTAAATTTCTTGAATTTGCAAAAGTTGATTATTAAGACCGCAAGCGATAATACAAATATTTGATTTATGAGAAATATTTTTCAATTTTCTAAAAAAGATTCAATCGTAAGAAAATTTGTCAGGGCAATTTCTACCTTTGCGACAGAGGCGCCAAGCAATATTTCTCCAATAATTGCAAAGCAAGCGCAGGAAGCTTTTATGGTTAGGGATAATCCTATAAAATATCAAGATTTACTTAGAAAAAATTCCGTCGATTTAAGAGATAACTGGCTTCATTTTTGCGACCATGAACAGGCATCCGAGTTTGAATATATGCTGAAGATGATGCAAAACCCGCATCTCAAATCTTTCTTAATTAAAAAAGTGAATTTGCAAGATTTAATTGCCGATTCTGCAATTCAAGATTTCGCTCCAAAATATTTCATGGAAATGATACAAAATTTAATGAAATATCAAGAGACTGACAAATATTTTGATGAGAAAGTTCCGCCCAGCTTTACCGATATTCCGCCGCATTTTGATTATAATATTGAGCTGCTTTCTTTATTTTGCGTTGATAGCGGCAATGGCGCTACGGCAACTTTTTTAATGGATCCAAAAATTATCTTCGAGCAATTATCAAGCGAAGAAAAAGCAATGGCAAGCTGCCCTGTTTTTCAATATTCTAGCCAAGAATTTGCGCCGCTATTTTGGATGAAACAAGTTGGCGATATCGATAAGGAAGAAGTTTTGCACGCCCGCATCGACACCGATAAAATAACGCGCAAAGCAATGAAATTTAAGGATTATGAAATTGACGGCAAAAAATATAGTGCCAAAGATTTTGGCGAATTATTTCATAAAATTTCCAATATGACCATGAATGTTTATGAAAAAAAGCAATATAATATTATCATTTTACAACCAGGTGATGTATTGTTTTTTGACAATGAAAGAACCGCTCATGGCAGGTTTAATCAGCAAGATGAGAACAATCCTTACGCGCAAATTGAAAATCCATATCGCTTGGTTTTTAGGCATGGAGGCGTAAGAACCGCCAATTCCTCACCGCTTGTAGGCACTCAAACAGAAATAGTTAAATAAATGAAAAAAGTTAAAGTAGCAGTTTTAATTTCGGGCCGCGGATCAAACATGAAAGCTTTGGTAAAAGCCTGTGAAAATGAAGATTTTCCAGCGGAAATTGTAATGGTTTTAGCCAATAAAGCAGACGCTTTGGGCCTTGAATTTGCTCATCAAAATAATATTAAAACGGCAATTATTAATCATCGCGATTTTTCTTCTCGTCAAGAATTTGACGCAGCAATGACCGCAGAACTTGAAAAATGCGAAGCAGAAATTATATGCCTTGCCGGCTTTATGCGCCTGCTTTCATCGCAATTTGTTGATCATTGGCTTGGTCGCTTAATCAATATTCACCCTTCTCTACTTCCAGAATTTAAAGGTGCCAATGCCGTTGGCGATGCTATAAAAGCCGGCGCGACAAAATCTGGCTGCACCGTTCATTATGTAAGCGCAGAAATGGATGAAGGACCAGCCATTATTCAAGCCGAAGTTGAAGTTTCTACAAATGATAATGAAGAAACCTTAGCGGCAAAAATTTTGAAAGAAGAACATAAAATTTATCCACTTGCATTAAAAGCTGTTTGTGAAAAATTTACAAAAAATTAACCCCGATTTTCTCTAAATAATTATGAAAATTTTACCTCTAATTATCGCGCCAAATCCATTGCTAAAACAAATCTCTGCGCCAGTTGAAAAAATTGACTCCACTTTGCAGCAATTTATGAAAGATATGGTTTCAACAATGTATTATGAAAACGGCGTTGGGCTTGCCGCAGTGCAGGTTGGCGTGTTAAAAAGAATTTTAGTTATCGATATTGATTATACTATTGACGAGCACGATCACCATCATCACGATCACGGAAATTGCGGCGGAATTCATGTGCAAAATACCAATGCGCGCTATTTTATAAACCCAGAAATTGTTGAATTTTCGAAAGAATCTTCGTCTTATAACGAGGGCTGCCTTTCCTTTCCAGATGCGCGTTCGGAAGTGATTCGTCCTAAAAAAGTTAAAGTTAAATATCTCGATTTTCACGGCAATGAAAAGCTTGAAGAAATGGATGGAATTCTCGCAACCTGCATTCAGCACGAGCTTGACCACTTAAACGGCATCACTTTTGTCGATCACATTTCCAAATTAAAACGCGACATGATTTTATCAAAAATGTCAAAATTAAAGAGAAAATAAAATGCCCCAATACCGCTACAAAGCCTTTAACGAAGATGGAAAATATGTTAGCGGAAAAATAATGGCAGAAAACCAATATGAGCTTACAACTTTTTTAAAAGTTGCCAAGTTAGAATTGGTATCCTTCAAAGAAGAAAAAATCTCCCCACTTGCAGTTTTCAACAAAATAAAATCGAAAGATTTAATTGGAATGTTTGTGCATTTAGAGCAGCTTGAAAGGGCTGGCGTTTCAATTGTTGAATCAATTTCAGATTTAAAAGATAACGCCGATTCGCAAGCGATTAGAAACCTCATGCACCAAATTCACGAATCAATTAAAAATGGTCATTTGCTTTCTGAAAGCATGGCAAAAAGACCGGATGTTTTTAGCTCAACCTATATCGGATTGCTCGCCATGGGCGAAAAAACTGGCAATCTTTCTGGCGCAATTGCCAGCATTGTTGATGACATAAAATGGAATATGGATATTAAGCGCAAAACTAAAAAAGCCATAATGGGTCCGGCTTTTGGAATTGTGATGATGCTCGCGGTTTTGATGATTATGACTACAATTGTAGTGCCAAAAGTGACTTCATTTTTAAAAGCGCAAGATATCGGTCTTCCCGCCACCACCAGAGCGCTTATGAGCTTTTCTAGCTTTATGCAAAATTATTGGCTGCTGGTTATATTTTCTATTCCCGCAATTTGGCTGATTATAAAATTACTCACCTATAATCACGAATTTGCAATATCCTTCGACGCCTTTAAATTAAAGATTCCAATCATTGGTCCAATTATTCAAAAAATTGATGCGGCAAAATTTTGTCAATTTTTTGCCATGACTTTTAAAAGCGGACTTGGCGTGCTTGAATGCCTTGAATCTGCAAGCGGCGCAGTAAAAAATCGCGCTATAAAAAGATCAATCATCATTGTAAAACAACAAGTTTCTGACGGACAATCGCTAGCAAAATCAATTGCCGAAACCCGCAATTTTCCAACTCTTGTTTCGCGCATGTTTAAAGTTGGCGAAGAAAGCGGAAATATGGATGATGCTTTAAAAAATATTAAATTTTTCTATGACCGCGAAATTAACGATTCCATCGACCGCCTAGTTGCCATGATTCAACCTACAATCACACTGATTATGGGCGGCATGATTGCTTGGATTACCATTGCAGTTTTTGGCCCAATTTATGGCACATTTTCAAATTTAAAATAATGCTGCACTCCAAAATTTATTTAATTTTAGGAATTGGAACCGACATTGGAAAAACTTTTTTTATCGAAAATTTATGTCGCAAAATTCCTACCGCCAGAGCAATAAAACCAATTGTTAGCGGCATTTTGGACGATGATTTAAATTCCGACTCTGCCAAAATTTTAGCAGCAATGAACCTAAAATTAACTAAAGAAAATCTCGATAAAATTTCGCCTTGGCGCTTTGAAATGCCAGTTTCGCCGCATTTTGCCGGAGAAATAAATTATAATGATTTGCTAAAATTTTGCCGCAAAGAAATTGCCAATACCCATAATGCCAATAATGATTTTCTCTTCATTGAAAGCGCTGGCGGCGTGATGAGTCCAATTAACAACGAAAAAACTTTTCTTGATTTGGCGCGCGATTTAAAAATTCCAATAATTTTAATCAGCTCCAATTATTTAGGCGCAATCAGTCACAGCCTTACTGCAATTGAGGTTTTGAAAAAAAATAATATTTTTATTGAAAAAATTGTTTTGAATGAAAATTTTCCTTCTAAAATAGAAAATATAAAAATAGCCCAAACCATTAGCAGTTTTTCACAAGTTGAAGTAATTGAAATGAGCAAATTTCTAAATCAAATTTAAATCATAAAATGAGCAACATCCTTAACTTTAACGGCAATAATAAAGATAATAGCGTAAGCGCAATTGAAGAAATTGAAGTACAAAATAAAGATGATCGCCAAGACTGGAGACGCAAGGCAGAAGTGCTTTGCGAGGCATTGCCTTATATGCGCAAATTTGCTGGCGAAACCTTCGTAATTAAATTTGGTGGATCAGCAATGGGCGGCGAAAATAATTTGAAAAATTTTGCACGAAATGTGGTTTTACTAAAACAGGTTGGAATCAATCCAATTGTGGTTCACGGCGGTGGTCCGCAAATTGGTCAAATGCTTGAAAAATTACAAATTAAAAGTTCTTTTGTTGATGGCCTTCGCGTGACCGACGCCAGCACTGTTGAGGTTGTAGAAATGGTTTTAGCCGGTTCAATTAACAAAATGATTGTAAAAGAAATTAACGCCGCAACTGGCAAAGCCGTTGGAATTTGCGGAAAAGATGCTAATTTAATTCGCGCTAAAAGAGTTTCAAAAACTAAAAAAGATCCCGATTCAAATATTGAAAAAATCTTAAATCTTGGCTTTGTTGGCGAACCAACTTTTATCGATCCAGAAGTTTTAAATTTATTTGAAGATTCAGATATTATTCCCGTTATCGCCCCAATTGGAATTGGCGAAAATGGCGAAACTTACAATATCAACGCCGACACCGCAGCCGGCGCAATTGCCGCAGCCATGCGCGCTTCAAAACTAATTATTTTATCAGATGTTGATGGCGTTTTATTGCCAAATCGTGAGCTTGTGAGCCATTTAAATGCCGCAACCGCAAAACAAATGATCAATGACGGAATCATCACAGGCGGCATGATTCCAAAAATCGAAACCTGCTTAAATGCCCTAGAAGGCGGCGTCGGCTGCGCCCACATTTTAAACGGCGGCGTTGACAATATTTTGCTGATGGAAATTTTTACCGAATCTGGCGCTGGAACGATGATTATTTAAGGGCGCCATTCGTGATCGCCACGCCTTGTTTTACAAGGCTCGCAATGACGAGATATAAAAGTGGCGAGGGAGGATTCTGGCTCTAATGACTGGCTTCTCGCAATTCTTTTCGCAATCCTTTCCCTAACTCAACAACTCTTATAGAGCCAGACGGCGCCTCTTCAGCTGCGCTTCCATCCGCCTCCCCCTTAACATCACCTCTAGTCACTTCATAAAAACTTTTCGCCGCCTTTAACACCTCTTCCGGTTTAAATGAAAATTCACCTTTTTCATTTTTATAATATTTTATGTAACCAAACCCATCCTTAAAGCTAAAAACATCTTTAGGATAACTCTCTTCATCAGCAGCATTAACAAAAATAAAAAGATCTGCATTATTTAAAAAATTCCTCATCACAAAATAATTTTCAGGAAATAATTCGGTGCAAACTTTTGAAAAAGAACCTCTAAATATTTTCTCTCTTTCTTGCAGCACTTCCTTAAGCTGATCTTCATTAGAAGGTTGAAAATTAAATCTAGGACTATCCACATCCTCTTTCCCTTTTAACGAATATTTGTCCTCGCCATCATGCTTTATAGATTTGTCAAGGGCCTCCATTAATGCTTCAAGCTCCGTTGTCGATTCTTCAAAAAGATCAACCGATTGTTTAATTTCCCACCTTTTTGCCTCGGCATCCTTGGGTTTAATTTCTTGTTTAGGCTCAAAAAGACTATGAAGATTTTTTATAGCACTCTTCCCCAAGTCAAGGGCACCATCATAACCCTTTGTCGCCCCTTCAGTAAGAAAAATAGTTGCTGTTTTATACTTTTTCTTCATGCTGCCCGTGTCAAAGCTTTTCTCCATCTCGTCAAGCCTGCTTTTTAATTTCAAAAAAACAGATTGCGATTTTTCAAAGCGACTCACTAGATCACCGTAAACACGCCTCGCTTCTACACTATTGCCAAAAATACTTTTAAAAGCTATCTCATCCTCATTGCCTTCATAATTACTAGCGCCTCCAACCACTGGTATAATAGACACTAAAACAGCCATAAAAAAAATAGCGTGTAAAGGATTTCTTAAATTCACATTCAGACCTCGCGAAACTAAATTCAGCCTAGCTTCATTTGACATTGTAGGAGGAAGTTTTCCGATAATCTCTTTAGCTCCTTTTTGAAACTCACTTCTTATATCCTCACCCGGAACTTGCTCTCCTTGCAACGAACCTATCTTACCTAAAAGACTCCGCATTCCCAGATCAACAATTTCTAAAAAATATTTCATGTCATGAAGTTGATGAGCCTCATTAGCTGCACGGAAGCTTTCTCGAGATCTTTGCAATGATTCTCTTGACGAAAGAGCGTCTTTTGTTTTCCCGCCAAATGCTTTCCCGCCAGATTGCCCCATACCTTTTCTCGACATAAATAAATTCAATTAAATTAAAACTTTCCCCAAAATTTAGAAAAATAAATAAATTTCAACCACAAATATCACCATCTTCCCTTTTTAAAAACTCGGTTTTTGGATAAGGAATAACAATATTATTTTTCTTAAATTCTTCCAAAATCGCCATATAAACTTCGCTGCGCGGGCCCATTCTGCCTTGCACAATGTCACTTACCCACATATACATTGTTATTTTAATATCATACTCTGCAAAGGCTGTCACATACCATTCAATTTCAGGATAATTTAGGCAGCGCGGATTTTCACTGGCGCATTTCATCATAACTTCTTCAACCTTTTTTAAATCCGATCCATAGGCCACGCGCACATTAATTTCAACCCTTGCGCGATTATTTGAATAAGTCCAATTGGTCACTTTATTGATAATAAATTCTTCATTTGGAATTAAAATTTCCTTGCCATCAAGCTCTTCAACCAAAGTGTAGCGGCTGGAAAAATTCTTCACCACGCCATAAATTTTTCCGCCATCAACTTCAACAATATCGCCAACTTCAATTGATTTTTCTAAAAGCAAAATAATTCCGCTAATAAAATTTGAGGCAATTTTTTGCAAGCCAAAACCAATACCAACGCCAATCGCACCGCCAATTACGGCAAAGGCGGTCATATCAACGCCAAAGGTTTTTAAAATTAAAATTACTGCAATGCTATAAACTAAAATATCGATGATTTTGCCGATAATGCCTTTGGTTGTTGACTTGATGCTTTTGCTACTAGAGATGAAAGATTTGCTTTTGCGCGTTAAAAGACCAGAAAACCAAATTGTGATAATTAAAATTACAAAAGCTTTAAGAACAATATAGGCCGAAATTCTAACCTCGCCAAGCTTGAAAGCTATTTGATCGAGCGCGTCGATGGTGAGATCTAAAATGCCAAAAATATCCAAAAGCAAAGTTGGCATTAAAATTATCCCAACAATATTGGCAATTGCCGTGCTATTTGAAGAAATGCGCAAAAATCGCAAAAATAAAAATAGCCCAACTAGCTTCAGCGTTATTTCAAATAAATATGATTCGCTAAAAAATTTTAGATAAAGCGACAATCCAAAAGATAAAAATAACGCCGCAAAAATTGGGTATAAAAGCGGATTTAAATAGCGAATTATCAGGCGATTTAGATCGATGTTTTTTCTTAAACTGCTTGAAATTAATTTTGGCAAAAGAAAGCGGCGCACCAATTTGTGAAATAAATATGCCAAAGCAAAACATGATATTAAAATCAAAGACTGCCAGTAAATTTCCGGACTAGTGACCGCCTTTTCGGCGTTTTTTAATATTGTTTCAAACTTCATTTTGCTACAATTAAAATCTATTCTCCTTGACCAGCTGTGTAAGCCGGCTTGCCTTCAAATAAATACAAGCCTTCATATTTCACAAAATCAATATTTTTCTCGTTTAAATAAGAAAGCATTTCAATTATGTCTTGGTGAGAAATTATTTTATTAGCATCGATAATATCTAAACTATTTTTACCACAAATTCCTTTGCCCGTAAAACGAAGCGTAGTAAGACCGCCGGCAAATTCTGGCATCATAAATTTATCGCTTAAAGGCCATAATAACAAACCTTTGGCGCTAATCATTTTCACTTCAAATTTCTCGCTTTCTAATTGTTTTAGCAAGTCGAGCAAGGCATCAAAATTTTTTTGCCAATCGATAAATAAATCAAAACCAATCATCGCTTTTGGCATTGAAATTTTTGTAGCAACTGCAACTTTTTTATGCTCTTTTGCTTTTTGAAAATTTGCCGCAGGCAGATTGCTTGGCTTCTCGCCTAAATTTTCAATAACTGCGCGAGCAAATTCTTTGCAGCCAACTTTTCTATTACTAACTTTTTCGTTATAAATATCAGCGGTGTGAATGCCATTTTCGATAGTTTTGTAAAGAGCATTGCGAATGAGATTTGCCGCTTCAAATTGACCAATATGAACAAGCATCATAACTGATGCCTGAATTAAGCCCGAAGGATTAGCAATATCCATTCCCGCAATATCTGGCGCCGATCCGTGAATTGCTTCAAACATGGCATAATTTGAGCCAATATTTGCCGAACCCGCAAGACCAACCGAACCAGAAATTTCCGCGGCAATATCAGAAATTATATCGCCATAAAGATTCATTGTCACAATCACATCAAAAATTTCCGGCTTGGTTGCAAGGCGCGCGCAGGCTATGTCGATGATATAATGATTAGTTTCAATTTGCGGATATTCCAAAGCAATTTCATCAAAAACCTTATGAAATAAACCGTCGGTCATTTTCATAATATTGTCTTTTGAAAAGCAGCTTACTTTTTTGCGACCATTGCTTACCGCATATTCAAAAGCATAGCGAATTATTTTTTCGCAGCCTGCGCGAGTCACTAGTTTCAAGCATTGATAGGTTTGGTCAGTTTGACGATGCTCAATTCCCGCATATAAATCTTCTTCATTTTCACGAATTATCACCACATCCATTTTTGGAAAATTGCAGGAAATAAAAGGATAAAAAGAGTTTACGGGACGCACATTGGCAAAGAGTCCAAGCTTTTTACGAAGCGTGACATTTAAGCTTTTATAGCCGCCACCTTGTGGCGTAGTAATTGGCGCTTTTAGCAAAATTTTTGTGCTGGCTAAATCTTCAAATGCAGAAGGCATCAAGCCAGAGCTAAAGCCTTTTTCATAAATATTTTTACCAACCTCAATAATGTTAAAGCTAAGATTAGCACCAGATTGACGCAAAATTTCTAAAGTAGCGTCCATAATTTCAGGACCAATTCCGTCCCCATAAGCAATAGTAATATTTGTCATAGATTTTTAAGTATAATGAATTTATCCCTTATTCTAAGCCGCGCCAATCATCAAATCAAGAGTATAAATGCTAAAATTAAATCCCCTAAAAATACAAAATAAAATTGAGGAAAAACGCTTAACTACTGGTCTTATTGCGGAAAGTTTTTTGCTAAAAAAAATAAAAAAACTACAGAATTTTTTGGTTAAAGCCTTTAGCGCCAACGCCGCCGCCACTTTTACAATTTTTGCAATTGCAATTTTAAGTCTTTTTGCGCAATCAAATCGCGATATAGGGCATGATTCGGCAACCTATATCGAAGTGGCGCAAAAAATGCTCAAAGGCGGAATTTATTATCAAGATTTTTTTGAATTAAATTTTCCGCTTAGTTTTTATTTAACAAAAATTCCAGTTGCGCTGGCGCAAATAGCCGAAATTTCGCCAATAATTGCGGTGACAATTTTTGTAAATCTTTTGGGAATTATCGCAGTTTTTTTAGCAAAAAATATTTTAAAAAATCACAATTTTGAAAATAGCAAATTATTAAAAAACCTAATTATCATAAGTCTTGCCGCCGCTTTTTTCCTGCGTCCAATGACAATGCACTTTAATGAATTTTTTACCAAAACTTCTTATTTCCTAATTTTTTTTCTACCATATTTCGCACTACAAATTATCGAAAATAAAAGCAAATTAGCAGAAATTTTTTGTGGGATTTTGGCGGGTTTAATAATTGCCCTAAAACCCAATTACGCCTTATTAATCGCAGTTATAGAGTTATATAATTTATCAGAAAAACGCAGTTTAAAATCAGCTTTTTGCTTAAGAAATTACAGCGGTCTAACCACTCTTTTAATTTATTTTTTAGCAATTTTTTACTGGCAAAATGATTATCTGCAATATTTTCATATAATTTCTCAAACCTACTTCCTTTCAGCATTTTCAAGGCTTGAGATAGTTTTAAAGCAAGATATTTTTCCGTTAATTTTTTTTCTATCCACTGCTTCATTTTTAATTTTTAAAAATAAAAATTTACGCAAATTTTATTTACCACCCCTTGCCGCTTGCCTAATTGCATGCTCTGAAATGATTGGCGGATTTGATCAAAGATTTTTAATTTACGCATTTTTTCTGCCCGCATTAATTTATACCCTATTTCTACTCATCAAAAATAATTATTTTGATTTTCATAAATATGGAATTTTTCTTATAATTATTTTATTAATTTCGCAATTTGATGCTAAAAATATTTTCGCGCTAAGCCTTGATATCACAAGCTTCTACTTTTTATTTGCACTTTATTTTCGTTATAAAAATGGCAAAAATTTTAACCATATTTTTTGTCCAAATAATTTAAAAAATTGGTTAATATTTTCTGCCTTAACCGCAGCTACAATTACATTAATTTTCACTCAAAAACCCTTCTATTCTTGGCTATTTTCTGCAATTATTTTTAGCTATTTTTTATATTTTCAGCAAAAAAATCATCCAACATCAAAACTCTCTACACTTAGTGCTAGCGTGGTTTTCTTGGTAATTTCTTTCTATATCTCCGCCAATCTCTTGGCAATATTTAACCTTAAATCTTTTCACCAAGAGGCTTACAATTTTAAATCGCCAAATTTTATCAGTGAAAATATTATTAAACTTAGCAAAAATTTGAGCGCAAAGCAGGATATAACAATTATATCGCAAATTATTTCGCCCGCCTATCCGGCGCAAATTTATCTAAAAAAAGAAAATAAATTACCTTCATTTCAGCTGGGAGTTTTATTTTATAAAATCGGTGAAAAGCCTCGCCAATCTAAGCTTGGTGAGATTTTTTTATTGGAGCGCTTAAAACAACAAATCAACAATCAAAATAATAATTTAATTTTTGTTGAAGTTGAAAATAGCAATCTGGCGCTAAATTGCCAAATTTCTTTCCTAGAATATTATCTTTACGACGAAGAATTTCGTAAAATATTTTTACAAAACTATCGCTTCCTAACGCGCTTTAGCCAATATGAAAGTGACAAAGAAAATGTAAATTTTTATCAAGATGATTTTGGCGAAATTGCTAAAGAAAAATCCAACAAACTTAAAAGCGAATTTGAGGTTTATGTCAGAAAATAAAAATTTTTTTTACAGTTCAATTTTTCTTTATTTATCTTGCGGATTTGTTTTTTTTCTTAGCCTCTTTTTGCGCTCAAGCCTTGATATTGGACCAGATACAGGAATATATCTCGATCTTGGCAAAAAAGTTTTTCAAGGAAAAAAATATTATTACGATTTTTTTGAAAGCAATTTTCCACTACCTTTTTACTTTTACGCCGCGCAATTTTTCATCAGTGAAAAACTTGGTATAAATGCCATAATTTTATCTGAAATTATCATTAATTTTCTTGCCCTTTTTAGCATTTTCTTTTCCGCAAAAATTTTAAAAAATTCTAAGATTTATCAAAATAAAGCGCATTTTAACTTAATAATTTTTTCCTATTTTTTAGGATTTTTCTTGCGCCCTCAAGCCCTACAGCTTGGCGAGTTTGGCACAAAAACAAGTTTGCTGCTAATATTATTTTATCCCTATTTATCCTATTCATTTTCACGCTTTTTTGCTTTAAATAAAAAAAATCTAATTAGCAAAGGAGTATTGATGGGATTGATGCCATGCTTAAAAATTCATTATTTATTTTTGATAATTCCAATTGAAATTTATCTCTTTTTACAAAAACCAACAAAAGAATTTTTCCTCACCATAGACAAGCTTACAATGTCTTTAACCACCGCTTTAGGGCTTTTTTTGATGGTAAAATTTACTCCCGAATATTTTGAATTTATTCCTTCAATGTGGCCATATATTTATCAGGCTTATAATGATAAAAATATCTTTCTTGAAAATCTGTGTATGCGCTTGGCTCTAGTTGCGCAGTTTATTTTTATCTTTCTAATTTTTGCTAAAAAGCAGCTTGATGAAAATGATAAAATTCTAGTTCTGGCATTTTTTTCAGCGACAATTTTGGTGTTAGTAGAAAATATTGGAACCATCGACCAGCTTGCTGTTTTCTATGCTATCGCCACAATAACTTTAATAAAACTTACTTTTGATTTATTAAATTCTCATAAAAAAATTATTAGCGAAAATCTTTTTATTATAAGCTCACTTTTGTTATTGCCAATTTTTGATTTAGAGGTTTTACCAGGCGCGCTTGTTGGTCTTGGAGGATTTGTCAATATGTGGTGGATTATAATTTGGCATCGTTTTTTTAATAAAACTTTCCATCCGCTTAAATTTTTATCCTTTTATTTTTTAGCAATTTTAACAGTATTTTTTGCTTTTAAATTCTGCGGTCCTTTTTGCTATATCGCCGCCAATTTAACCTTATTTTTTCTAGCTTTATTTTTTATCGAGAAAAAAAATTCAGCGCAAAATTTTTCTGCTTTAAGTGTTTTTGCAATTTTTCTGACAATAACAATTTTGCTTTATTCTTATATTTCTTCAATTCTGTCAAGCGTTGACAAGTCAACGCCACTGCGCTTTCCAAACCAATTATCCGACATAATTTTTCACTATAATAAAAAATACGCGCCGCAAGATGAGCAATATTTTTTGATGAATGCTTCGCTTAATTCTTACAAATTTCCGGCGATAAATTATCTGCATAAAAGCAATAAATCGCGCTTTCATATGGAGGGCTTGCAAGCAGACTCATCTAAAGCTGGCAGCTTTTTAATGTTTGATAATAAAAACCCCAAACAGGTTTTTACTTTAACTTATTTATTTGATGATGTGAAG
>Ga0209550_10002333_pt1 | contig 18231 bp, 18 predicted proteins | sample LauGreSuBDMM15SN_2_FD_187567 | JGI IMG/M metagenome (GOLD analysis project Ga0209550, IMG submission 187567) | Freshwater lake microbial communities from Lake Michigan, USA - Su13.BD.MM15.SN (SPAdes) (version 5) | ecosystem: Environmental > Aquatic > Freshwater > Lake | place: Lake Michigan...
GAAGTGGATATTGAGCTATATTGAAAAACACAGATCCGCATCAAGAAAAGAAATAGACGGACTTCTTGCGGATAAACTTTCGGCAACTCTATCAGAAATTCAGAAGAAGAAGAAAATAGATAACCTGATTCAAGAAATGTCAAAAATAGATAAATCAATAAAAAATATTAGAAAGTCAAAAAATTCAGAATGGATAAAAAATTAGGAGAAAATTAGGAGAAAATTAGGAGAAAATTAGGAGAAAAACAACTATCAACCCAACATCCAAGCCCACCCAAATAATTATCGTAATACAAAAAATATCGCAAAAACTACAAAAAAATGGCAAAAAAACTAAAAATTTTCAATCGCGAAATCGGCTGGTTTGATGTTAAAACCAAGGCTAAATATTTGCTGCGTCGCTTTGCTTACTCATATTTGGCGCAAGAATTAATTTGCACCATTTTTGCGGCTTATATGCATCTTGTTTTTATCACCTCGCGCAAAACTTTTATTGGTCATAAAAAAATGACCGCCGCCACTTTAAACAAAACCCCAATCATCCTCTCTTTCTGGCATAATCGCTTGATGATGATTCCGTTTTTGGCTAATAAAGTTTTGCGCGAAGTAAAACACCAGCGCCCGAATTTCCGCTTTATGACTCTAGCCTCAAAGCATGGTGACGGTCGCTTTGTGGGGCGCGTGATGGAAAAATTTAATTTTATTTCGGTGCTTGGTTCAAGCCAAAATGGACATAAGAAAAAATCGCGCGGCATTGATTTAAAAGCTTTGCGACAAATTTTTAACGGTTTTAAAAGCGGCAATTCTCTAGGCATGACGCCAGATGGTCCGCGCGGTCCTAATCAGCAAATAAATGGCGAAATTATCAATATTGCTAAAATTTCTGGTGCGCAGATTTTTCCGGTTTCTTATTCGGTTTCAAAATTTATTGAGCTTGATACTTGGGATAAATTTAAAATTCCACTACCCTTCTCCAAGCTTTGTTTTTACTGCGACAAGCCTATTATTGTAAGTCGCGATATTAGCGATGAAGAGGCGGCAAAACTTAAAATTCTGCTCAAAGAAAAAATGGATTTAGCACAGAAAAAATCTATAGACGAAATTTCTAATTAGAAACCGCAACAATTAACGACACCGCAGCCTGCGCCGCCAAGCCTTCGCGACGCCCTAAAAATCCGAGCTCTTCAGTTGTTGTTGCTTTAACATTAACGCGCGATTTTTCAACTTCTAAAATTTGCGCCAAAATTTCACGCATACGCTCTTTATACTTAGAAATCTTTGGCTCCTGACAAATAACCGTAATATCCAAATTCACCAAGCGCGCCGATTTTTTCTTCATCAATTGATTGATAATTTTTAGCATTTCCTGCGAATCGGCATTTTTCCATTTTGGATTAGTTGGCGGAAAATGCTCTCCGATATCTCCGCAAGACAGCGCGCCCAGTATGGCGTCAATTGCGGCGTGAATTCCCACATCGCCGTCAGAATGCGCTTCAATTTTGCGCTCAAATTCAATGTCGACGCCGCAAATGCGGATAAATTTATTTTCACCTTCCTCGCGCGCGCGAAACCCATGAACATCAAATCCGCTGCCTACGCGACTTTCTTCCCGCACTTCGTGAATAAAAAACGGCACCATATTTTTAGCGCGCTCATAATCATCTTCGGTGGTAATTTTAAAATTATTTTGCGAACCCGGAACAATGGCAACGGGAATTCCCGCATATTCGTTAAGCGAAGCGTCGTCAGTAAAATGCAAATCTTTAAAAGCGATATGCGAATTTAAAATATCCTTATAATAAAAACCCTGCGGAGTTTGCGCGCGCCATAAATTATCGCGCTCCAGCGTCCATTCAATTTTTCCGTCACCAAATTTTTTTAAGGTATCTTCAACCGCAATTGCCGGAATTACCGCGAGGTGAGTTTCTAATTTCTCTAAAATTCCATTAATAATGCGCTTAGAAACAAAAGGGCGCACACCATCATGAATTAAAACTTTTTGCGGATTATAATCGCGAAGCGCCTCTAAACCCAAGCGAATTGAAGATTGGCGAGTTTCGCCACCAAAAACCGGATTCAATAAATCCAGCCCCAAAACCGTCTCCTGATAAAGCGCGACATCATCTGGATTAATCACGCAAATCACATCTGAAATTTGTGGATGATCTAAAAAAGCTTTAATTGAATGATAAAGCAGCGGCTTTCCTGCCAGTGGCATATATTGTTTTGGAACGCCCTCGCCACGATTAAAACGATTGCCGCGACCGCAGGCAGTTATTAGGGCTACAACTTTATTCATATTTTGAGATGCTTAGAAGGAGCATTTTTTTGCTTTGTTAATACGCTCTTCCATTTCGCCGCGGAAATTTTTGATTAAACCTTGCACTGGCCAAGCTGCAGCGTCGCCTAAAGCACAAATTGTGTGACCTTCAATTTGTTTGGTGAGATTATATAATTGATCAATTTCTTCTATCTTAGCATTGCCGTCAATCATGCGATCCATAATGCGCATCAGCCAGCCCGTGCCTTCGCGGCAAGGCGTGCATTGTCCGCAAGATTCATGCTTGTAGAAATGCGAAAGTCGTGCAATTGCGGCAACCACATCGGTTGATTTATCCATCACAATAACGCCCGCGGTGCCAAGGCCGGAGCCCGCTGCTTTCAATGAATCAAAATCCATTAAAACCGTATCACAGACATCTTTTTTTAACAATGGAACAGAAGATCCACCAGGAATTATGGCAAGCAAATTATCCCAACCACCGCGCACTCCGCCAGCATGTTTTTCGATTAATTCTTTTAAAGAAATTCCCATTTCTTCTTCAATATTGCATGGATTATTCACATGTCCAGAAATGCAGAAAATTTTTGTTCCCGTGTTTCTTTCGCGACCCAGACCAGCAAACCAAGCGCTTCCACGACGCAAAATTTCTGGCACCACCGCAATTGATTCAACATTGTTAACTACAGTTGGACAGCCATAAAGCCCAACAAGCGCCGGAAATGGCGGTTTTAAACGCGGCTGCCCTTTATTGCCTTCTAAACTTTCTAATAACGCGGTTTCTTCGCCGCAAATATAAGCGCCAGCGCCGCGATGAACATAAATGTCCAAATCCCAACCAGAATTGCAGGCGTTTTTTCCAATCAATTTTGCCTCATAAGCCTCATCAATTGCGCGCTGCAAAGCTACGGATTCATTATAATATTCGCCGCGAATATAAATATAGCACGCATTAGCATTAACCGCGCGAGCCGCCAGCAAACATCCTTCAATTAATTTATGTGGATCATTGCGCAAAATCTCGCGATCCTTACAGGTTCCGGGTTCAGACTCGTCAGCGTTAATTACTAAATAATGCGGCTTACCCTCTTGTGGATTAGCTTTTTTCGGCACAAATGACCATTTCATGCCAGTTGGAAAACCAGCGCCACCGCGACCGCGCAAGCCCGAAGCTTTTACTTGCTCAATTAGCCATTCTGCGCCATTATCAAGAAAGCTTTTTGTATTATTCCAATCACCTCTTTTTTTTGCCGCTTCTAAATTTGGCGATTCAAAACCATAGAGATTTGTAAAAATGCGATCTTCTTTTTTAAGCATTGGTCTAGAAAAATTTATTTTTGGAAAATTGAAGCAAAAAATTCTAATTTTACTTATCGCGAAAATCAATTAATAAAAAAACTTGCGCTAATAGATTTTTTACTACAATTTTACACAATATTTCTAGCTTCACAAACATTTCAAAAATTTGAAAATTCTGCAAAAAAAATCCGTTAATCTATTTTTGCTTGGCGCCTTGTCTATTGCGGCTCTTTCCTGCGCGCAAGGCAGAGTTGATCCTTTTGATGTAAATTCCGGACTCACCAGATTAGAAATTGAAGAGGTGATGATTAAAAGAAGAGACAAAAAAACTGAAAATGCTGAAAAAAAATCCGCTCCTACCGCTGTTAATAAAAGCGTCGCTCCAAAAATTTCTAGCTTAGTTATGGCACCGCCGCCTCCCGTGCTTGGCGGCGATAAAATAATTTCCTTTTCTGTTAGCGACCAAGTTTCGTTAAAAGATATTTTAATTGAACTGGGAAGAGTTGCCAATATTGACATCGACATCGATTCATCAGTTTCAGGCAGCATCATAATTAACGCAAAAGACCGTCCGCTAAAAGAAATAATCGACCGCATCGCCACCCTTGGCAATCTTCGCTATTCCTACAAAAATGGCGTATTATTTTTTACAAAAGATTCACCTTACTTAAAAAGTTATTATGTTGATTATTTAATTGCCGGAAAACTTTGGGGCGAGGTTGAAGCCAATATAAAAGCGGTTTTAGAAGCTAATGACGCCTCCCCAAAATCAACAGAAAACGAAGAAAAAGACGAAACCCAAAGCAAACCAACTACAAATTTTTCTTCCAACAAATCAGCTGGAATAATTTCTGTTTTTGCCAGCGACAAGCAGCATTTGGCGGTCGCAAAATATCTTAAAGATGTTGAAAAATATGCCTCGGCGCAAGTTTTAATTGAAGCAAAAGTTGTTGAGGTGACTTTAAGCAAAGATTTTGCCGCGGGAATTGACTGGGGTTGGGCTGATAGCGAAAATGGCGTCTTGACAAAAGGTGTTTTTGGAGTTGGCAACACAACTCAACCCTATGTTAGCGCGGTATTTGGAGCTAAAAGCAGCATAACTGCCAGCGTTAAAGCCCTTGAGCAATTTGGCACCGCAAAAGCCATTTCTAGCCCACGAATCACCACCATGAACAATCAAAATGCCAATTTAAATTTCTCCGAAAATTTAATTTATTTTACCATTGCAACATCAGCTTCAACCGTTGCTGGGCTTAATAATCCAACAACCGTGGCTTCAGTGACTGCAACTAAAAACGAAATTCCAATTGGCGTGCAACTTTCTATCACGCCTTCAATTAATGTGGCAACTAGCGAAGTCACCCTCGATGTGCAACCAACTCTTTCGGTTAATTCTGGCAGATTAGTCATCGATCCTTCAATTAACCCAACCACAGGCTTAAGCCTTGGCAATAAAATTCCAATCGTAAAAACTCGCACATTAAAAACTTTAGCAAAAATTCAAAGCGGCAATGTTTTGGTAATTGGCGGCTTAATGAGCGACACCACTGCCGATAGCGAAAGCGGCATACCTCTCTTTTCAAGAATTCCAATTCTTGGTTATTTATTCAAAAATAGCTCAAAATCATCACAAGTTGTAGAAACGGTAATTTTTATTAAAGCAACAATCGTTGATAGCTCTGGTCATGTACCAAAAGAAGATCGCGAGTTGCAAGAAAAATTTGATGTTAATAAAAGAAAGTTCTTTTAACCTCTTTCCACAATTTGCCCTCGTCTTTTGACAATTCGGCGCGCAATAATCTCGCCTAAAATAAGCGAAGTTTTGGAGAAAAAATGAAATCAATCTTTAAATATATTTTAAAAAATGCCTTGCGCGACCGCCTTTATATTGGCGTTTTTCTAGCGCTGGCGCTGGCTTTTGCTTTGTCGATTTTTCTTGGAAATACCATGCTTGTTGAGCAAAAGCAAAGCTCTGCCGCCTTTATTGCTGGGTCTTGTCGCGTTATAATTGTTTTTGGCATGATTTTATTTGTCTGCTTAAGCGTGGCGCGCGCCTTTGAAAATAAAGAAATTGAATTTATTTTATCCAAAGCAATTTCGCGCGAAAAATTTATTTTAGGATATTTATGCGGCTTTTATCTTGCCGCATTATTGATTTTGTTGATCTTAGCTTTAGCAATTTTTGCAATTACGCAAAGCAATCTCGCGGCAACCTTTGCTTGGCTTGGCGCTCTATCTTTAGAAATTTTTATTATCATCGCCTTTGCTTTGTTAACTTCGCTAATTTTAAAAAACCCGCTTGCGGCAATTATGGCAAGCTGCGGATTTTATATTTTATCGCGCTTAATGGGAATTTTTATAATTTCGCTACAATCAACAAATAATGTTATTTTGCAGCAAAAGCCCGCGCAAATTGCCATCAAAATTATCTCCTTAATTTTTCCGCGCCTTGATTTATTTGCCCAAAGCTCTTGGCTAAATTATGGCATTTCTGATTTACAAATTTTAACCACAATTGGCTTGCAGAGCTTGATTTATATAGGCTTGCTGCTCTTTATGTCATTTTACGATTTTAAACAAAAGCAGTTTTAATCATGAATAGAGAGATTTTTTATCATCTTAATTCGAGTCGTTTTTTCTTTTGGATTTTCGCGCTAATTTTTTGCTGCCAGTTATTTTTTTCTAATCATTTTCACGGCGTGCAAGCTAAAATTGAAATTGTTCCGCCTGCGCCAAGCAAGCAAAGCGCGGCGATTTTATCTTTTGGCGATAATGAATTTTTATTCCGCATTTTAAGCTCTCGCCTACAAAATTCTGGCGATGTTTTTGCCGGCTTCGTTTCGCTAAAAAATTATAATTACGCGCGAATTTACGACTGGATGACCATGCTTGACGGCCTCAATAATCAGTCAAGATTAGTTCCCGCGCTCGCCAGTTATTATTACTCGCAAACCCAGCAAATTGAAGATGTGCGCTATGTTATAAAATATTTAGAAGAGCATAGCGAAAAAAATATCGACGCTAATTGGTGGTGGCTTTTTCAGGCAGTTTTTATTGCCAAAGATATTTTAAAAGATCTTGATTTGGCGCTAAAATTATCCGAAAAATTAGCGCAAAATAATGCCGAAAATGCGCCGCTATGGACAAAGCAAATGCCCGCCTTCATCCTAGAAAAACAAGGACGCGGCTGCTTAGCTTTTAAAGCAATTAGAAATTTAATTGAGCAATCTGAAAATGGCGCCAGAAAAATCAGCGCCAGCGAAATGGAATTTATGCGCTATTTTATAAAAGATCGTTTACAAAAATTGCAAAATCAGAAATTTAATCCTGACAAATGTTAGAAAAATCACTTGCAGAAATAGTTAAATTAGCATTAAAAGAAGATGATGTTTTTCACGACATTACTTCCGATTTAACAATTAGCGAAAAAGCCGAAATCGCCTTTAAAATTGCGCCGCGCCAAGATATTATTTTTTGCGGAAGCGATATAATTTTTGAAGTTTTTGCGCAGTTAAAAAAAGCCAAAAAATTTAAAAATTCTAATCTTGATTTAGAATTTTTTGCACAAGATGGCGATAAAATAAAAGCCAAAAAACCAATCCTCACAGGGCGCGGATCAAGCAAAATAATTCTCGCTGGCGAGCGCGTAATTTTAAATTTAATTCAACATTTAAGCGCAATTTCTACAAGCACAAATGAGTTTGTTGAAAAGCTAGATGATAAAAATATTAAAATTCTTGATACGCGCAAAACCTTGCCTGGCTTGCGTTTGCTACAAAAATATGCGGTTGAAATTGGTGGCGGCAAAAATCATCGCTTCAATTTATCAGAAATGATTTTGATTAAAGATAACCACATTGCCGCTTGCGGTTCTGTTAAAAAAGCAATTTTAAACGCCAAAAAATCTAAGAAAAAAATTGAAATTGAATGTGATAATTTTGCGCAAGTAAAAGAGGCGCTAGCGCAGTTGCCAGACATTATCATGCTTGATAATATGAGCATTTCTGAAATTAAAAAATGCGCTAAATTAATTCGTGGAGATGAGGTTTTATCAAGCAAAAATAATCCCATTTCGCCAAGCAAAAATAATCCCATTTCGCCAAGCAAAATCCAAACCATTTCGCCAAGCAAAATCCAAACCATTTCGCCAAGCAAAATCCCTCCCATTTCGCCAAGCAAAATGAAAAAAATTCTAATCGAAGTTTCTGGCGGAATTAATTTGGAAAATATTAAAAATTATCGCGGGCTGGATATTGATTTTATCTCAATTGGTTCACTAACTCACTCGGTAAAAGCCGTTGATATTGGGCTGGATATAAAATAAAAATGCACAAACAAGAAACCGCCATCTCATTTTTAATAAAAAACGCCAAGCCTTTTAAACTATATCTTGGGCTGCATTTTTTTGTTATTCTTTTTGCCGCAATCGACACTTCGCTTTGGCCATTTTTATCAAAAAAATTAATTGATAGTTTAGTTGCAAACGCGCCAGAAAACGCGATTGATGCCGCGCTCAAACCCGCGCTGATATTGATTTTGTGGAGCATCGCCTCAAATTTAATTTGGCGAATTTCTGACTATAGCTGGGCAAAAATGATTCCGGCGATGAAAAAAAGAATCACGCTGCAAACCATGGAATATGCAATGCAGCACTCGCATAGTTTTTTTCAAAATAATTTTTCTGGCGCACTTGCCAGCAAAATTCGCGACCTTTTTAATTCAACTCCAAAGGTGCTCGACACCGTTATTTATAGCTTTGCAAGCCTTGCTCTTAGCCTGCTAATTGCGTTTTTCACTTTGCTTTTTGTTCATTATTTATTTGCCATTGGTCTAATTTTATGGGCGCTAATTTATATTTTTATGGCAATAAGCGCAGCAAAATTAACCAATCGCATGTCGATAAATGTAGCCACGCAGCAAACTAAAATCATGGGCAATATTGTTGATGCGCTTAGCAATATTTCCAATGTAAAACTCTTTGCCAATGCCGATTTTGAAAGCAAACGCATTGCAACTTTTCAGAATAAATATTCTAGTTTATTTCAACGCCGCGGCATTTTTTTAGCAAAATTTTATACGCTGCATGGACTAACTTTTTGCGCCTATTTTTCTGCCTGCACCGCCCTGCTAATTTGGCTTTATTCGCAAGGCAAAGTGACGCTGGGCGATTTTCTTATGATCTTTACCATCAATAATTGGATTATTCATTCAATGTGGGTTTGCGCCAATCAAATGCGCACCTTTTTGGAGGAGGTTGGCACTCTAAATCAAGCACTTGGCGTAATCAACGAACCCTTAAAAATCAAAGACGGAAATCAAGAATTAGCCGCCACTAAAGGTGAAATTATTTTTAAAAATGTCAAATTTTCTTATCATGAAAATCAGCCAATTTTTGCCGATAAATCTGTCACCATTCCTGCTGGACAAAAAGTTGGTTTAGTTGGTCATTCTGGCGGCGGAAAGTCAACTTTTGTAAATTTAATTTTACGCCTTTTTGATGTCACTTCTGGCGAAATTTTAATTGATGGACAAAATATCGCCAATGCCCGCCTAGACTCGCTGCACAAAGCAATTGGAGTAATTCCGCAAGATCCTTCATTATTTCATCGCAGCCTTTTTGAAAATATCGCTTATGGTCGCTCTGATGCCTCGCATACCGCCACCAAAGAACAAACCATAAAAGCGGCGCACCAAGCGCATGCGCATGAATTTATTACAAAATTGCCTCACGGCTATAATTCTCTAGTTGGCGAGCGCGGAATTAAGCTTTCTGGCGGTCAACGCCAGCGCATTGCAATTGCGCGCGCTTTTCTAAAAAACGCTCCAATTTTAATTTTGGATGAAGCCACCAGCCAACTCGATTCAATCACCGAAAATTTAATTCAAGAAAGCTTACAAAATTTAATGCAAGGCAAAACCGTGCTAGTCGTGGCGCACCGTCTTTCAACGCTTGAGATTATGGATCGCATTTTAGTTTTTGAGCATGGCAAAATTATCGAAGATGGTTCGCATGAGGAATTAATTTCTTTAAATGGAACTTATAAAAAATTGTGGGATGCCCAAATTGGCGGCTTCTTAACTAATCAAGTTGAAAAAGCCGAAGCATTTTTACTTGGCGGAAAAATTCAAAATCATGACAATTAAACAAGCTTTTATTTTCGCTGCCGGTCGCGGTGAGCGCATGAGACCAATAACAGACAGCATTCCAAAGCCATTGGTAAAAATAAATGGCAAAGCAATTATTGATTATAGTATTGAAAAATTAAGCGCGGTTAAAAGCATAGAAAAAATCATTATTAACGGTTTTTATCTTGCTGATGAAATGGAAAAACATTTAAAAAATCTTAATAATCCTAAAATTATTTTTTCGCGCGAAGTTGAAAAAATTGAAACTGGTGGCGCTTTGGTTTTTGCACAAAATAAAATCGATTTAAACGCGCCATTACTTACCGTAAATGGCGATGTTTTGTGGCTTGATGAAGCTAACAGCGACATTGATTTGCTTGATAAAACTTGGCAAAAAAATGACTGCGAAATTTTACTTGGTCTTAAAAAAACCAAAGATTATTTCGGCTATGAAAGCAATGAAAATGGCGGCGATTTTAAACTTGAAGAGAATGGAATTTTATCAAAAAACCCGCAGCAAAAACTAACTCACGCTTTTGTTGGAATGCAAATTATCAATCCAAAAATTCTGCAAAAAGCTCCGGCAAAATCTTTTTCAATGTCGCATTTTTATAAAAATGCTCTTGATGAAAATGGCATTTTGCAAGGCGTGATAGGCTTAGAACTAGAAGGAAAATATTTCCATATCGGCACTCCGTCTGCAATAAAAGAAACTGAAAAATTAATTAAATTTTAATTCCCCATTTTTTTGCTAAATATCTCTGCACCGAAACTCTTTCTTCACTTTTTATAGCGCGGTCAAAAACTATTATTTCAGAAATATATCCATCCAAATAATTATCGCTATTGTGATAGCCAATGTTAAAGCCGTTATTTAGATTTGGTCTTTCAATAAAATCTTGGGTAGAGGCTTCTGACATAGCACCATTTACATTAATTCCTAAAATTAAATTAGAGCTGATATTTTGGATTACTTCTAATATATAAGATGTGTTTCTTGCCACGGTCCCTATATCACTAGGAAAAGCAGTGCCGCTTAAATCATAAGAAGCATGCGAAAACTCACCGCTATTATATGTAGAAATTTGAAACCAACCATTACCCGCACCATCAGTGTTATTTGTATTTAATATTACAGCTTTAGTAGTTGGCAAATCAGCAACTGTTTTAATTATTATAAAAACACTAACTCCTTCTGGCACTCCTAAACCTTGATTAACATTCATTAAAGTTGAGTTTGCAGAAGTAAAAGACAAGCAAGGCAAATCATTAATACAGCTATCAACATAAGTTGGCGCAGTTGCCGTAACTGGAGTAGCTGCATCTGCCTTAAACGAAGATTGAGGATTGCGATCAAGCCATTTAACTCCCTCTGGCAAAATAGTTGCATCTTCTAATTCTTGCGAAAAAGCTTTTTCACCCGTGGTTTCAAGCCACAATACCAAGCCCTTAATAGAAGCAACTGGAGATCCTTCTGTTAACGATCTTGCTGATGCTAATTTCATCTGTCTAATCAAGCGCGAACTTTGCGTAACGCCAGCGATAAGAATTCCAATAATTAACAAAACAATTGATAACTCAATTAGGGAAAAAGCTTTTTTAAAATTTTTCATTTTTGCGGATTAAATTTATTAACAACTCAACATTTTCAATAGGTGTTTGCGGCAATATTCCATGACCTAAATTGAAAATAAAAGGCACATCTGCAAAATCTCTTAAAATGAGATTAACTTCATTTTCAATTTTCTCTTTCGATCCAAAAGCTAATAAAAAATTATCTAAATTTCCTTGCAAAACATTGCCGATATTTTCCTTCGCCCATTGTCTATCAACGGTTTGATCAAGAGCAATGCAATCTGCTTTTACTTCATTTGCATAATTTTTATAAGAATTTGCAATGCCGCGCGGAAAAGCAATTATTGGAGTTTTTGGATGTTTTTCTTTCAACTTTTCAACAATTTTTTTAGTTGGATTTATCACCCATTTTTGCAATTCTTGCAAAGGTAAAACCGACGCCCAAGAATCAAAAATTTTCACTACATCCGCGCCAGCATTAATTTGCAGAGATAAATATTCAATTATGCTTTCAGTTAAAATTTCTATCAAAACCAAAAATTCTTCTTCTTTTTCAATAGCAAACCTGCGCACTTCTTCAAAACTTTTCGAGCCGCCACCTTCAATCATATAGCAAGCAAGAGTCCAAGGAGCGCCAGAAAAACCAATCAAAGCTTTATTCTTATCAAGCTTTGATTTTGTTAGGCTTAAGGCTTCAAAAACCGGATTTAAATGTTTTTCGATATTGGAAGTTTTTAAATTTTTTAATTCAAATTTTCCAAGTTTTGGTCCTTCATTTTTTACAAAATTAACTTCAACTCCAAGCGCATGAGGAATAACTAAAATATCTGAAAAAATAATTGCCGCGTCTAAATCGAATCTTTTAATTGGCTGAAGGGTCACTTCACTTGCCAACTTGGGGTTATAACAAAGACTTAAAAAATCCTTAACCTCGCTTCTTACAGCGCGATATTCTGGCAAATATCTTCCTGCTTGTCGCATGATCCAAATTGGTGGAGTTTTGAAAGATTTTTTCTCACTTAAAATATTAATTATTTTATTCATTATATTATTATTTTATTAATCCTTGTGGATTATTTTATAAAATTTTATTAACAGTTTTATTAACAGGCAAAAACCAATAAAATCAAGCTTTCATAAAAAGTTATTAACAGAAAATTTTTAGAAATTTGCAAATTATTAACATGAAAAAACTGTTAATAAATTTGTGAAAAAAATGATAAAAATTTGGTGAAAAAACTTTCTGTTAATAAAGCAAAACTTATTAACATTTTATCAACATAGTTTTTAACATGAAAAAAGAAATTGAAGAAATTTTACAAAAACAATTTCAAATAGATTTTCTTGAAGTTGTAAATAATTCGCATCTTCACGCAGGACATTTGGGCGATAATGGAACCGGAAACACTCATTTTAAAATTGAAATAAAGGCGAGGGAGTTGGAAGGATTATCAAAAATAAATGCTCATCGCGCCATAAATAAAGCTGTGGGAAAATTATTTGAAAAAGGGCTGCACGCGCTTGAAATAAAGGTAAAATAGGTTTGTAAATGCACCTAAATGTTTTGTAAAACTAAAAATTTGTTAAACATTTTAGCGGGGTTATAAATCCCGCTAAGCGTTGGTATTAAAACTTTCCGTTAATAATACCATTTCCCACTCAAAATTAGTTAACCGCTTTTTTCTCTTTAACCAAAGAAATATTTTTCTTATCTGTTTTTTCTTCAAGTTCCTTGCTGCTTAAATTAATTATTTCCAAAGGTTTTGCTTTTAAAACAGCGTCTTTAGTGACAATTACTTTTTTGATATTTTTATGCGAAGGAGCATCAAACATTGCATCAAGTAAAATATTTTCAACAATAGCGCGAAGACCTCTGGCGCCGGTTTTGCGCTCAATTGCTTGGCGCGCAATTTCTTCCAAAGCATCTTGCTCAAATTCTAATTCAACATCGTCAAGAGTGAAAAGTTTTTGATATTGTTTTACTACTGCATTTTTTGGTTGTGATAAAATTCGCGCCAAATCTTCAACATTTAATCCTTCAAGCGGAGCTAGAATTGGCAAGCGTCCAACGATTTCTGGAATTAAACCAAATTTAATTAAATCTTCCGCTTCAACATTTTGAAAAATATCTTTGCGTTCTAAATCGGCTTTTTCACGAACATCAGCGCCAAAGCCAATGGAAGCTTTGCTGCCGCGGGTTGTGATAATTTTTTCAAGACCAGAAAAAGCGCCAGCGCAAATGAATAAAATATTTTTAGTATCAACTTGAACATATTCTTGCTGCGCCGTTTTTCTGCCGGGCTGCGTTGGAACTGAAGCCACCGTGCCTTCGATAATTTTAAGCAAACCTTGTTGCACGCCTTCGCCAGAAATATCGCGCCTTGCATTATCTTCGCTTTTGCGGGCAATTTTATCAATTTCGTCAATATAAACAATGCCGCGCTGCGTTCTTTCAACATCAAAATTTGCCGCTTGCAAAAGGCGCGCGATGATATTTTCTACATCATCACCAACATAACCAGCTTCAGTTAAAGAAGTGGCGTCAGCCATGGTAAAAGGCACATCAAGAATTCTTGCTAAAGTTTGCGCTAACAAGGTTTTTCCACAGCCAGTTGGCCCAATCATTAAGATGTTTGATTTGTTTAATTCAACGCTATCAGCGGCACTAGAACTAGCAGAATCAATGCGTTTATAGTGATTATAAACCGCAACTGACAAAACCTTTTTGGCATAATTTTGTCCAACAACATATTCATCAAGAACTGTTAAAATATCTTGCGGCGTTGGTTTGCTGCCATCGGTTTTTTGTAATGGCGATTTGCTTTGTTCTTCGCGCAAAATATCCATTCCAAGACCAATACATTCATTGCAAATAAGCGCAGTTGGACCGGCGATTAATTTTTTAACTTCATTTTGTGATTTGCCGCAAAATGAGCAGCATAGATCTTTTTCGTCTTCGTGTTTTTTAACCATATATAATATTATTTAACTTCTGGGCGCTTTTCAATTATTTCATCAATTAAGCCAAATTCCTTAGCCTTTTCTGGCGACATAAAATTATCGCGATCCATTGCTTTTTCAATAGCTGCAACCTTTTGCCCAGTGTGTTTGGAGTAGATTTCATTTAATCTTTTTTTCAAGGCCATGGTTTCTTGTGCATGAATTTCAATGTCGCTGGCTTGACCACGAAAACCGCCAGAAGGCTGGTGAATCATGACGCGCGAATTTGGCAGAGAAAATCTTTTTCCCGCTGCGCCAGCCGCTAAAAGCAGCGAGCCCATTGAGGCAGCTTGTCCAATGCAAAGAGTGGCAACATCAGGCTTGATATATTGCATAGTGTCATACATCGCAAGACCAGAAGTGACAATGCCTCCGGGAGAATTGATGTAAAAATAAATATCTTTTTTTGGATCTTCCGATTCTAGAAATAAAAGCTGCGCCACAACTAGCGATGAAACCATGTCATTTACGGGCCCAGAAAGAAAAATAATTCTTTCTTTTAAAAGGCGCGAATAAATGTCGAAAGCCCTTTCGCCCTTGGCGGTTTGCTCAACAACCATTGGCACAGTATAGCTTGCTTGTTCGAAGATGTTATCTAGCATTTGATTTGGAGTTTATTATTTAGAATAAAGAGCAGGTTCTAAGAAGATTTTTTTTTAAAGCAATCTTGAAACTATACCAAACAATTTCTATTTTGAGAAATCATTTTTTAAAACAAACAAGGTAAAATATGACAGAAAATCAAGAGCAAACCAATAGCGAGCAGCAAGTAGAAAAAAGCGAGCTAGATTTACAAAAAGAAAAAATTGTTGAATTGGAAAATAAAAATTCAGATCTTAACGATAAATTGCTGCGCACCCTCGCCGAGCTTGAAAATACTCGCCGCAGAAGCAAGGAAGAATTAGAAAAATCGAGCAAATTTGCAGTGACAAATTTTGCTTCTGATCTTGTTGTGGTTGCAGAAAATTTCTTTTTAGCCAGCGAAAATTCTCCTAAAGAAGAAATTGCCAAAAACCCCGCAATCAAGAATTATCATGACGCTATCGTGATGACAGAAAAAGAGTTAATGAAGGTTTTGGAAAAAAATCAGGTGACAAGAGTTTTTCCAATAAATGAAAAATTCGATCATAATTTGCATGAAGCAATTTCGCAAATTGAGTCGGAAAAAGAAGAGGGCGTTGTTTTGCAAGTTATTCAATCAGGATATGCAATTGCCGGTCGCTTAATCCGCCCCGCTCTAGTGGTGGTTGCGAAAGCGAAAAGTTAGTTTTGTTATGCCGCGCTTATCGCCGTAAGCGCGCATTCAGTGTCACCCCGCACTTGTTGCAGAGGCTCCTTGCTTTTATAAATCTCAAACCTACCTTGCGCCCCTAAATTAAATTTATTAGATGTTAAAAATCATCCAAATCACAATTTTTTCTTGCTGCTGTTGCACCCGATGTATCTAGACTACATTGGCATTGCTAATTCCTGACCAAAAATTTTCTCAATCTCTGTCTTTGTAGTCACAAAAATATTTTTTCGCTGGTCGCTGTTTCAAATTTATTTATTTTATATGACAAATTTTACTGAATTTAAAAGCTTAGTTGATGAAAAAATTCATGCCCATCAAGCCATTGCCAATAATCAATATACAAAATGGTTTGCAGCCAATGCTAGAGACCATGAAGATGTTAAAGACCTCATCAAACAATTAGCCGTTTTTTCTAATGATTTAAACATCGCGCTTCTCTATCGCCTAATCAACGCGCAAACCCGCGAATCAATGCGCAAAACCAAGGAAATTCTCATGAATGAGCTTGGCGTAATTTATAAGCCGAAAAATAAAGCCGATTATAATCCCGAAAACGCGTCCAATCTTGGCTCGGTTGATGGCGGAAAATTTCGTTTTAAAGCTGCGCATTATGAATGGCTTGCAGATACGGGTGAAGCGGTTGGATTGGCTTTCAACGAATTTGGTCAAACGCAGCAAGGAAACCGCGAATCACAAGAATTTAGTCGCATTATGATTGATGTTTATAAAAGCTTAAATCCAAGCGAATCGGACGGCGCCAATTATGCTTTGGAGCATTGGGCGTCTTCGGGTTTTTGGGTTGATTTAATTGCGGGTTTTAAAAAATTGGAAGAAAAAACGCAGAAAAAAATTCCAATTGGCTATTTCACTTTTCACTATGAAATTGAAGCGCAGCACACTTCGCACACTGAAGATGATCTTGAAGAAGTTTTTAGCGCCAATGATTTTAACGAGAAAAATTTTATTAGCGGCGCCATAAAAATTCTGGATGCTTTAAATCTTTTTTGGAGCGGCTTACATCGCAGCGCGCTTGCGAGAAATTTGCACTAGTTTTAACCTCTTGCAAAATAACTCGACATTCTTATCTTACGCGACCCTTTATTTTGTGGGAAGGTAGCTCAAGGATTTTCAGTCGCAAATAATATGGTTAAGCAAATCTCGGTTGCGGGATTGTAGCTTGACCACCGCGCCTCGGCGTGGTAATTTATTTGCAACCGCCAAGCTACATCCCATATTGTGGGATTGTAGCTCAGCGGTTAGAGCAGGACGCTCATAACGTCTTGGTCGCAGGTTCGATCCCTGCCGATCCCACCATCCGCTTGCGTTGCGCTTTATGTGCAACTACAGCGCGATGAATCCGCAAAATTGCTTACTTGATGCGGGCGAAAGCGAACAAGTTGCGCTGTAGCAAAGCGTAAGCGAACAAGTTGCGCTGTAGCAAAGCGTAAGCGAATTGATACATGGGTTTTACAAGTGGTCGTCTAGACACACCTATGCTTCTGCAATAAATGTTAATATGCCAAAAGTTAAAACTAACTCGAGCGCTAAAAAGCGTTTCAAAGTTACCGGCAGTGGAAAAATCGTCCACAAGCAAGCTGGTAAAAGACACAATTTGGGTAAAAAAAGCCAAAAGAGAATCAGAAATCTGCGCAAAGGCGCCGTTATGTCTGAGGGTCACGCGAAGAGCGTTTTGATCTATCAAATGCCAAATTCTAAATAAGGAGATCAAAAAATGAGTCGTGTAAAAAGAGGTGTTACCAAAAGAGCCAGACATAAGAAAATTCTTAAAATGGCAAAAGGCTATCGCGGTCGTGCAAAAAATTGTTTCCGCATTGCTATTCAAAAAGTTGAGAAAGCGATGCGCTACGCATATCGCGATCGTAGAGCTAAAAAAAGAGATTTCCGCGCTTTGTGGATTCAGCGTATCAACGCTGCCGTTCGCACGCAAGGTTTGATTTATTCTACTTTTATCAATGGTTTAAAATTAGCAAAAATTGATTTGGATCGCAAAGTTCTTGCCGACATGGCGGTTCGCGAACCGGAAGTTTTTGCAAAAATTGTTGAAAAAGCTAAATCTGCTTTAAAAATTTAGTTTGTTTATTTGAAAATGGGGGTCAGACCCCTAAGCTGGGCGGAGTTTGTAACTCCGCCCATATTTTTTACAAAAACCAAAGTTTACCCCAAATCTTTCGGCAAAGATCATCAATTTCGCCAATCATCAATTTCATTATTCATGAAATTATACAACATCTTCATCAAACAAAACAGCGCCGGAAAAATAGAAGATATCAAATTGTTAAAAGAAGGATTCTCACTTAGCGCGCTTATTTTCACTCCATTCTGGTTTTTATATCACAAAATGTGGCGCGAATTTTTCGCGGTTATTGCGGTAGTTTTTTTTGCAGTTTTTTTGCAAGAAATTCACCTCGCATTTGATGCCAATCTTATCGAAATTATTTTACTCATCATCATTGCTTTTAACGCTAATTATTGGCTTGAAGGGCATTTAAGAAAAAAGAAAGGCTATGAATTTATCGGCATGGTTTGCGCTAAAAATTGCGTTGAAGCTAAAATAAATTTAGTCGAAAATTTTCATCTTAATTTTTCTGATTTTTCTCATAATTGGGCAGGTTCTTACAAATTCTAATTTCCAAAA
>Ga0209550_10002334_pt1 | contig 18230 bp, 15 predicted proteins | sample LauGreSuBDMM15SN_2_FD_187567 | JGI IMG/M metagenome (GOLD analysis project Ga0209550, IMG submission 187567) | Freshwater lake microbial communities from Lake Michigan, USA - Su13.BD.MM15.SN (SPAdes) (version 5) | ecosystem: Environmental > Aquatic > Freshwater > Lake | place: Lake Michigan...
CATAAACAATGATCAATTTTTGTTTGCAATACCCATTGAGGACCATTTAAAGTCTAAGTTTATACAAAAAAAATATCAATAAAAAAAACAGTTCCAAATTGCTATACATAAGATTCTTAACCTAATTTTAAGCTCTTAACCTAAAACTATACAGATGAAGCCAATTGTACAAATATCACTTGACCTAACAAATATTGATGAAGCGCTAGAAACCGCTGCTATGGCTATGCGCGCAGGTGTTGACTGGCTAGAAGCAGGCACTCCTTTAATTTTAGCCGAAGGATTGCATGGTGTTAAAAAACTCCGTGAGGCATTTCCTGGTATTCCTATTGTTGCAGATTTAAAAACCATGGATGGCGGCTATCTTGAAGCAGAAATGATGGCCAAAGCTGGTGCAACACATGTGGTGGTAATGGCCCGTGCACATGCCGAAACAATTAAATGTGTAGTGAAAGCAGGAAGAGATTTTGGCGCCAAAGTGATGGGTGATAACCTAGGTTGTCCAGATATGGTGGAAGCGGCTAAATGGTTAGAAGACCTAGGCTGTGATTATGTAATTCACCATATTGGCTATGATGAAAGAAGAGGTATCGCCGCTCAGGGTTTACGCATGCCTAGTCCATTAGACCAATTAAGAGAAGTAGTGAATGCAGTTAAAATACCTGTGCAAGCAGTGGGTGGATTGACGCTAGAACAGGCTATCCAATGTCCTGCCTTTGGTGCACCACTAGTAGTATTAGGAGCACCACTTACCATCGATGCAGATGCGTTCAAAACTGCTGATGGCAACCTAGAAGCCTCTTTGAGGTTAATTTGCGAAAAGATTCATGCTTATGGCGATATTGCCTAAATTGATTAAAAATATTTTAAAATTAATTTATATGTCAACAAAAAACACATCAGCTGCAGTAGTAAACTTTTCTCCTGAAAAAGGCTCCGTTGAAATACGTGAAATCGAAAGACCCATCATTGGGGAAGAGGATGTATTATTGGAAGTGGCAAATGTAGGAGTATGTGGAAGCGATTTACATCAATGGACATCTGACCATAGCTGGCCAGTTAATTACCCTGTAGTACTTGGACATGAATTTGGAGGCCATATTGCAGAAATTGGGAGCAGGGTAACCGGATGGAAAGAAGGTGACAGAGTTGTTAGTGAAACAGCAGCTATTATTAATCCTAATAGCCCTTTATCCAGAACAGGCTTATACAATCTTGACCCTGACAGAAAAGGATTTGGATATGGCGTTAATGGAGCTATGACCAAATATGTAAAAGTACCCGCTAGGTGTTTACACAATGTACCTGACAATCTTCCATTTGAACAGGCTTGTCTAACTGAACCTTGCTGCGTAGCTTATAATGCAGTAGTTGAAAACTCTCATATTAAACCAGGTGACAGAGTTATCGTTCTTGGTCCTGGTACCATTGGTATTCTTTGTGCAGCGATGGCAAGATTGTGTGGTGCTGAAGTGGCTATTGTTGGTTTAGAAAATGACCGTCACCGCCTTAATATTGCTAAACAATATGGCTGTGATGTAATCGTTGGCGATGCCACTGAATGGGCAAAACAAAAAGATGGATTGGGAGCTGATTTTATTATCGATGCTGCAGGTGCAAGTATCACCCTTAAGATTGCCATACAATTGGTAAGACCTAATGGACATATTACTAAAGTTGGTTGGGGACCTCAACCACTTGGTTTTTCTTTAGATCCACTAGTTCAAAAAAATGTAACCTTAAAAGGAAGCTTTAGTCACAACTGGCCAATTTGGGAAAAAGTAATTCGCTTACTTTCTACAGGAATGTTAGATGTAAAACCTATCATTGGTGGCGTATGGGCAATTACCGATTGGCATGAAGCATTTGAAAAAATGCATAAAGGGGAAGTTGTAAAAAGCGTTTTAAAACCTGTATAAATGCGATTAAAAGATAAAGTAATTATTATTACCGGAAGTACTACTGGTATTGGAAAAGCAATCGCACTGAAATGCGTTTCTGAAGGAGCAAAAGTGGTGATTCATGGTTTGGAACAAAAATGGGGTGAAGAAGTAGTTGCCGAATTAGGAAAAGAAAATGCTGTATTGCACATTGATAATTTATCCGAGACAGGAACTGCTGAACGCTTGGTTGAGGTTGCTGTGAAAAGTTTTGGGAAATTAGATGCAATCGTCAATAATGCTGCAATCGTTGCTTCCTCTAATATCCACACTACTGACAGTGAATTTTTACAACGTATTTTTCAAGTGAATACGGTGGCGCCTTTTTTACTTATCAAAGCTGCCCTGCCTCAGCTTACGCTAAATAAAGGTTGTGTTTTAAATATTGGTTCTGTAAATGCCTATAGTGGTGAACCTAACTTACTAGCTTACAGTATTTCCAAAGGTGCGTTAATGACCTTAACACGGAATTTGGGCGACACACTCCATCGTGAAAATCATGTGAGAGTCAATCAAATTAATCCAGGTTGGATTTTAACTGAAACAGAACGTGAAAGAAAAAAAGAACATGGCTTAGCCGAAGATTGGTACAAAGACTTACCATCCGTATACGCTCCAGCAGGTCGTATTCTATGGCCTAAAGAAATTGCAGCTGCTGCCATCTATTGGCTGGCAGACGAATGTGGCCCTATCAGTGGACAAGTGGTAGAATTAGAGCAACACCCATTTATAGGTCGTAATCCACCTAAAGATGCAAGTACTATTCAAGTAAATAAATAAAATCAAATAAATTAACTATGCCTAAAATAGCTGTATTTCCAAAAGCCTTCATGCAACAATTGTGTAAAGATGGAACAATGAAGGTATCTGAATGGATTGAACTTGCCTGTAAACTTGACATCGAAGGATTAGAATGGTATGCAGGATTTTTAGAAATGAGTGACGAAAAAAATTGGCTTCCATTTAGAAAACAAGTGGAAGATCATGGCAAAACAATACCAATGATGTGCTGTTCGCCTGATTTTACTCATCCAGATAAAGCATTTCGTGATATAGAAGTTGCTAAGCAAAAAAAATGGATCGAAATGACACATACTTTAGGGGGCAGCTATTGTAGAGTGTTATCTGGTCAGCGCAGACCAGAATTATCAATTAATGATGGAGTCAAATTAGCAGCTGATTGTATTTACGAATGTCTTCCTTACGCTGCAGAAAGAAACATTACATTGATTCTTGAAAACCATTACAAGGATGATTTTTGGACTTATCCAGAATTTGCGCAACAAATGGATGTATTCTGCCAACTAGTAGATAGTATTGAGCATCCATTTTTTGGAGTTAACTATGATCCAAGTAATACCTATTTAGCAGGTGAAGATCCTATTGAATTACTGAAGCGTGTATCTCACAGAGTAGTAACCATGCACGCAAGTGACCGTTATTTAAAAGAAGGTACTTTAGAAGACCTAAGAAAGGAAGAAGGTGGCGCCGCTGGTTATGCTAAAAGATTAAGCCATGGCGAAATTGGAAAAGGACTCAATGACTATGATGCCATTTTTACAGAATTAAAAAGAGTAGGTTTTGATAGCTGGATCAGCATTGAAGATGGGGTAGATGGAATGGATCAATTAGAAAGAAGCGTTGCCTTTTTACGTAATAAAATACCTACCTATTGGCCTACAAATTAATATAATATCTGCATGATTGGTTAGAAGTTGAACAAGCGCTTTTAAATTTCAATCAAAAAAAAATTTTAGAATCAGTTAGTTAAGTATATACTTTATTAACTGATTTTTTTTGTGGCTATTACCAAACATTTCTAGGACAAAAATCGCCGTATTTATTTCCTAATAAAAAACCCAGTACAATTTCATGCGTATTTTTTGTAAAAATTTTGTACTGAGAACCAATGGAATTTTCATAAGCATAGCTGATATTGAAAGTATTGGATACATTGAATCCTGCCATTGCAGAATAGCCACTGATTAGATCAGAATAGTGATAGCTCCCTCCTACCCAAAGCTTGTCGAGGTATTGTAATTTCACATTGGAATGAAGTCCATATAATTGGGGTTGCATATATTGCATCATTACAGATGGAAGTGCACTCACCTCATCCGTTAGAAAAAAACGATAACCACCTGTTAAAAAATAATTAGGAGAAAAATAATTACCGGCAGTAGCCCCTGCATTAAATTTTACAGCCCCAGGTAAAATATTTTGCACAGAAAGTCCTGCAAAATAATCAGCACCATAAAGCCATAACCCCGCGCCAAGTTCAGGCTTAATAATTTTCACATCTCCATTAATAAATCCGATGGCAGGGTCATTGGGATCTAAGTCAGCAAAATTAATTTTTGTCCTATCCAAATTAAATCCTGTAACACCCATATTTACTCCAGCAGACAATGTAGTGGCTACACTCAAAGGTTGATGATAAGCATAAGAAGCATAAGTAGACCAACGATTAATAAAACCAGTTTTATCATTTAGGGCGGTTACCCCTAACCCATGGTGAGCATCGGGTGCGGTATACCTATCAGAAAATTTCTTTCCGCGTGGATTTTCACCTGGCACTTCAAAAGAAGTAGCTGAAGTTTTGTAATCTGACTTTCCAATAGGTCCATGAACACTAAAATAAGAGGTGACTGGCGCTCCTTCAATACCAGCCCATTGATTTCTGTAACTCAATTTAACATCCGTATAATTTTCTATTCCTGCTACTGCAGGATTAAGAATATAATTGTTTAAAATATATTGGGAATAATATGGCTTGGACTGAGAAAAAACCATTCCAGTTGTTAAGAGAATAAACAATAATATCGTTGTTTTTTTAATCAATTATGCTTCATTTAATTATTCCTATTTTACAATAGTGACATATCCTGTAATTGACTTTCTGCCACTTCCTGGCTGTAAGATATAATAATAGGTATCAAATGGTAATGGCTTCCCCTTTAAAGTCCCATCCCAGGCGGTAGCATCGGTGTATCGCCTTGTTTCATACACTAGCTGTCCACTTCTTGTAAATACTTGCAAACTACAATTTGGATAAGAATCTAAATATTTTATTAACCATCGATCGTTAATACCATCCCCATTGGGCGAAAATAAATTGGGCAATTTAATGCCTACTAAAATCTTTACAAACAAACTGTCTGAAGATTTACAACCACCCTTTGAAGTTACAGTAAGCTTGTATCCAATATCTGTTAATGGATTGTTGACTGAAGGAGATGGATTATTTACAGAATTTAAATAGGTAGCAGGTGACCACAAATATTGTAATTCTGTTCCAGTTACCAAAGAAGACAAAACAATGGAACCACCTTCTAACACTACTCTATCGGGTCCAATATCAACCGTTGGATTTGGATTTACAATAAATAAATTTTTAACAGTATCACTCACACAACCAAAATTATTTTTAATCGACAGACTTACTTCAAAAGTACTAGCAGTTTTATATAAATGTTCTGGGCTGCGGTTAAGATCAATTTGGCCATCTCCGAAATTCCAGCTCCATGCAGTTGCAACAGTATCTAATCCAATTAACATGGACGAAAATATAACTTTACTACCTAAACAAATATTGGGTAAATCGCTGCTTATAATTGCCTTAGGTTGTGAATGAATATCATTGAATACAATGGTTGTATCACTCACACAACCATTGCCACTGGTAGCCTTTAAATTTATATTATAGGATCCAATAGACGAATAGACATGCGTTGGTGAGTTAGCAACAGAAATATTATTTAAGCCACTCATTGGATCATCAAAAACCCAATTATAGGTTATTGTATTTTCAGTTCCATCTTCAATGGTAGTCTGATTAATGAATTGGACCGATGCATTTGGCAAACAGGCAATTGCAGGTACAGAAAAATTTGGTCTTGGTAATGGCCTAACGGAGACCTTTAATTGCTTTAAAGAACTTACACAACCATTAGAAGTGGAGACCTTCAATGCCACAGAATAATCACCCGCTTTTGAAAAAATATGAGAAAAAGATTGAGGAGTATTTTTTACTACTGGTGCTAATCCATCTCCAAAATCCCAATTAAATTGTGTTAATTGGCCTACCGATGCAGAAGAGGTACTATTGAAAAAAATATTTTTTGTTTCGCAAGCAGGTTGATCAAAAGTAAAATCGGCAATAGGTGGAGCCATCACTGTAATCAACTGAGATGCTGTATCTACGCATCCTCCAGCCGAAGAAGTATAAGTATACAAAATTCGATGCGTACCTGCTCCTGCTATTGCTGGACTAAAAATCCCAACATTTGAAACACCTAAACCACTAAATTTAAATGAGCCTGAAATACCACCTGTTTCTGAAGCTTGTGTAATTTGATAAGGCAATGCATCAAGGCATAAAATAGGAATACTTCCAAAAACTACCTTAGGAGATGCATTAACAGTAATCGTTTGTAATTTATCTTGTACACAAATTGTTCCAGAATAAGCTCTGAATCGGATGTTATAATTTTTAGTAAGCGGTGTTTGAAAATTAGGATACAAATGTTTGTATATTTTTCCAATAGATGGAAAATCATCTAACTCAAATAAATTCGGTGCCCCAGTATTATCCCAATATATTTCTACCTTGGTTACTGAGCCAGGAAATACAGAGGAAAGATTGGTAATACTCACAGAATCATTGGCACAAAGAGTAACTATATTACCCACTGTAAAATCAGCTTTAGGATTACTTGCATTAACTATAAAATCTTGGCTGATGCTATTAGCACAACCTCCAATCCCTGTTACCGTTAAGTTTATTGTGTAGGGTCCTACTACTGCATAACTGTGTTTAGGATTTTGCTGACTAGATAAATTCAAGGAACCTGAAACTGGATCACCGAAATTCCATAACCAACTAACGATAGAACCTGTTGCTATAGAGCTGGTATCTTTAAATTCGGCATAGCTATCACTTAAACAGACCTCAGGAGAAATAAATCCTGCTATAGGATTTGGATGAATGACAATATTCTTACTAGCTACCAAACTTTTGCAACCAGTATTCGTTACCACTTTCAAAGAAACTGTTTTAGAACCAGAGGAATTATAACTATGTGAGCGATTCGATTTTGTTAGGACGGTATCATATACTCCATCCCCATAATCCCAAAACCATTTTACGATGTTTCCTACTTCGTTCGAACTTGAATCTGTTAACACAATTACTTTGCTTGTACAAATGGTATCGGTCATCAAAAATTGAGCTTTGGGGACCGTACTGATTGCAATAGGAATAGTGGTATCTGCAATACATCCAATATCATTGATCGAAATCATTTTAACAGAAAAAGAACCAGGTGCTGCATTTGAATATCTTTTTACGGGATCCTTTACCACATCGAATGAGGCATCACCAAAATTCCAAATCCACTTTACCGTTGGCCTTCCACTTCCAATGGTTGCGTCAAAAAACTTAACATCATCTGTAACACAACCTGTTTGCGTAATAGTAAAATTGGCTTTGGGTGAATCATAAACTAATACATCATAATTAATTTCTTGTAATCCACTGCATCCATCAGGGGAAGGATTATTGGCTGTTACCTTAATGGGAACCGTTCCTTTAACAGTAAAATTATATTTACCTGGCAATTTAAAGACATTCAAAGTTCTACCATCTCTAACAAATACACTGTCAGGAACAGGCGCATTGTTAATTACATTTGTATTAGGACTAATTCCAGAATTATTGGCAAAATCCCAAGTCAAACTTATTGGCAAATAAGGTAAGGTGATAGATAAATTTACAGGAGTTCCTTTGCAGGTTGCTGGAAAATTGATAGAAGCATATTGACTTTGAAGAGTAATATATTGATAAAGGTCCTTCACATTAGTACCTGCATTATAACCATAAGATTCTACTGAACCATAACCATAGGCAATGCACATGAAACCACTGTCTGAAACAATTCGGTGATAAGGATTAGCATTGGTAGAAGAAGTTACATCTTCCTGGATAAATGAATAACCTGTACCACCAATAGCAATCGGTACTGCAGAGGGAGGAGCATTGTCAATTTTTAAAGAATTGAAAGTGCTTGTCTTGAAAATAATATTTAAATAATGATTATCGATTTGTGTATTAGGAGGAGTCAAATCCTTTCTTGCCGACATCACTGTAATATCACTTAGCGTTTGCTCAATTGAATTTAATATGATCATCTCAGGATCACTCGGTACATTGTCACAATTTTGTGCAGTCATATATTGCAAAACACAAATTGGTTTATTGGAACTAATTACTTGGGCTTTATTATTTCCAGAAGTATTTATTTCATAAAATCGATTACCAATTATGGTGGATTGATTTAATGCAACCCCATCTACATATACTTTCTCTAATGGATCTTGGACAAAGATTCTAAAGATATCGTAGGATTTATTTTTAAATGGAGCGGTATAATAAATTTTCCCCCAAGATGAAAAAGGAAACATCTGCTGATATAAATTATCTCCGGAACTAGGATTTGAGCATCCCATAAAAGTCCTAGTGGATCCCGAAAAAACAGCAATTGGCTTACAAGGAACTGTAGAGGAGGCAACCGATTTGATGTAAGAACCTGTTAGATCATTGCTACTCTGATATTGATAAACATCTCCTTTATTAAGTTTCACTTGAAAAGAAACATTGGCAGCTCGCTTATTGGATAAATCAGGTTGTGTAGGAACGATATCCACCGTTGTGCTATCCTCAGTTGCTACAATAGCAAATTCAGAATAATTGCCCGCTCCAGAACCTAAAGATTGGTAACTAGCAGCATAATACTCTCTCCCCAAAACAGCAGTAGGAATAACAAGAGTAGATCCAGACCTTGCAGCATTTAAAATATGAGCATATACTGCTATATTGTGGGTACTGGTTACATGAATACCTTTTTTGGTACCAATACCTTCAGATTGAGAATTATAAGCAAGTAAATTGCTAGGTGTAGTAGAGCTGGTAATTTGAATTGTAGTTACTTTGTTAGCATAAGCAGTGACAGGTGCTGAAGCAACCCCATTTACCTCAACAGTTACAATCGCGTCTTGAACTGAAGTAATATAGAGGGCCATTCTGGAGGTAGTTCCATCTATATGACCAGTATAAGCAACCCAAAAATCCTTTCCTTTATTACTATAATCTTGTGAAAAGCTGGTAAATGAAGCGCACAAGATCAGAAGCACCAACAACCATTTTTTCATAAGAATTATAATAATTTAAATATTTGCAAGATCACATTCAAAAAATAAATATATACATTTAACCACAACCAAAATTACACACCATCTAGGACATATTAAACTTACAAAAGTTTAAAGTAATTAAAATAAAAATCCTTCAAACTTTATCTTATCAATCGGCTGATCAAATCCTTGTGCCCAGGAAATTGTTCTGATAATGAATCCTTTTGGGCTAATTCAAAATCAATAAAGTCAAATCCAGGAGCTACCGTACATCCAACAAATGAAAATTCTGAACCCACAGCTGGTTCTGAAGCAAACCAACAACCTGCTGGCACAATCGCTTGAAACTGCTCTTCTTTTAATAGGTCATTTCCAAGTCTAATAATCTGTAAATTACCATCTTGTAATAAAATATAAATCAATAGTCCTGCGCCAGCATAAAAATGCCAACACTCATCACTTTTGATTCTGTGAAAAGCTGAAAAATTACCCTTCTCCAATAAAAAATAGATCGCTGTACTGAAACATTTCTCATCTTTAAAACCGGTAGGTAATGCATTTAATGGAATCTTTTCTTCTGATCGGTAATTTTCTTTGTAATAACCACCTTCTGGATGAGGTGAAAGTTCATACTCTTCAACTAATTTTTTTACAGTGATTAATTGATCCATTTAATTGATTTTTTGTTAAAAAATAAGCAACTTTCATACAAAATACAATGAAGTTAGCTAACGCTCAAAAGCATATTTATTTTCACACCAAAACTTATCCATTGCAATCAATCGCTCTTTAAAAAAGGTAATCATTAGTGGCCATTCATTCTGATTAAGTATGCTCACATTTTGAAGTGAAGTATATATTTCACTTATTATTTTACCATTTGAGTCAGAACAATGCAAATTCCAATGCCATTTCTCTGCAAAAAATTGATACAGCTTATTTTTAAGCTGCTCCATTTTTTCAAAATAAAGTTTTTGCAAATCAATATCGTTGTGAGAAAGAGTAATGGATATTTTAGCTTGATTATTTTGGGCATCCATTAAAAAACGAATATCCTTCTCCCCTGTTTTGTAATTTATCCAATTTATTTTTTCACCTTCCGCAGATGGAATAGGAGCCAAATATTGACCTAGCGAAGTCCAAAATTGATGTGTTAAAATTGATGCCTCATGCTTTGAATACATTTAGTAAAATTACTTTATAAAGCTTTACAACTAAGTCAATTTCGAAAATACTGCAAGGCCTTCCTACAATTTATTAGCTTTGCAGCCTTATGACCTTTAGGAAGGAAGCTTTTATAACTTGGAAATTATCTGCCCCCATCATTTTAGGAGAGCTAACTCAAATGGCACTTGGCATTATCGACAGCATTATGGTCGGTAAAATTAGCTATCAGCAATTGGCTGCTGCCGCATTAGTCAACAGTGTACTTAATATCCCTTTTGTTCTAGGCTTTGGGATGACCATGTCAATTTCTCAAACGGTTTCTATGGCCAATGGCCAAAAAGACGAATCAAGAGTATCTCATTATTTATACAACGGATTTTGGTTGTGCACCATTGCAGCGGTAATCATTGCAGTGACATTACAATTCAGTAAAAATATTTTATTTCATCTCCATCAGGATATGGATGTGGTTACTTTAGGCGCTCCCTACCTACAAATTATGGGCTGGTCAATCATCCCAATGATGATGTTTATAAGTTTAAAACAATTTGCAGACGGATTGGAAAGAACCAAAACAGCCATGCTTCTTTCCATAGCTGCTTTACCTATTAATATTTTCATTAATTGGTTGTTAGTGTATGGGAATCTAGGATTTCCAAGACTTGAATTGAAAGGTGCAGGATATGGAACTTTAATAACCAGAATTTTAATTTTATTAATATTTGCAATCGTTCTATTAGTAAACCCTTTTTTCACCAAATACATGGCTGTTAGGAAAAATCAATGGATCATTAGAAAACAAACTATTAAAGAATTATTAAAAATTGGAATTCCAAGTAGCCTGCAGGCTACCATGGAGTCAGGCGCATTTGCAGTTTCAAGTATTATTATTGGCACCTTAGGAGCTATTCAATTAGCTGCACATCAAATAGCAATTAGTTGTGCCTCACTTGCCTTTATGGTTTCCTGGGGTTTAGCTCAAGGAGGCTCAATTAGAGTAAGTAATGCATTGGGCAGAAACAATTGGAGAGACATACATATTATCGGAAAAAGCACACTGGTTAGTAGTTTAATTTATGGCATGGTTGGTGTTCTATTTTTTATTTCATTCAGAAATTTTTTACCGCTTGCTTTTAATAACAATCCTACTGTAATAGCACTAGCTTCTGTTTTAATGTTGCTTGCAGCTCTTTTCCAAATATCAGATGCATCACAAGCTATAGCGGTAGGATTATTAAGAGGCATAAAAGATGTAAAAATACCCACTTTATATATTGCGATAGCCTATTGGGTGGTAGGAATTCCGATAGGATGCTTGATGGCATTCACCTTTAAAATGGGTGCAGCAGGCATGTGGATTGGATTCGTTAGTGGACTTACTTTTAGTTCTGTTTTTTTGAACTATCGCTTCTTTAAATTATTAAAGAACAAAAATAAAAGTTTATTACAATAACTTATTTCAATGAATGGTGAACAGTTTAAAATTAAATATGATTAATAAAATTTTATTCAGTTGTCGCAATGAACGAGCCTAAGTTTCGATACTATATTATCAATAAGCCATACAATATGGTATCACAATTCATAAGCTCACATTCTGTTGGCTTGCTAGGCGATTTAGATTTTAAATTTCCAGAAGGAATTCATGCAGTGGGTAGATTGGATAATCATTCCGAAGGTTTGCTTATTTTAACTACTAATAAAAAAATCACCCGACTATTATTCCTTGGTGACTCACCGCATAAAAGAACTTATTTAGTGCAAGTGAATAATATTTTAAGTGCACAATCGTTACACTTACTTCAAACAGGTGTTAACATTCGAATTAAAGAAGGAAAAAATTATACCACTCCCCCTTGCGAAGTAAGTATTGTAGATAATCCAGAAAAGATATACCCCTTTGCTATCAATCCTTTGTCTCATGGTCCACATACTTGGCTAATGATTACTTTAACAGAAGGTAAATTTCACCAGGTAAGAAAGATGATGGGGGCTATTCACCACCGTTGTAAAAGATTGATAAGAATTTCTATAGAAGATCTTTCATTAGGAGCACTAGCCCCTGGAGAAGTAAAAGAGATAGAAGAAAATATTTTTTTTAAGCTATTGAAAATAAATTCTAAATAAATAATTAATTAAAAAAAAATCAATGAAAAAAGCATTGGTATTAGGTGGTACAGGACTTGTTGGACAACAATTGATTGAATTATTACTGCAGGACAATCATTACTCAGTAACTGCTTTAGTCAGAAAAGTTTTGCCTATTCAAAATGAAAGACTATCGCAAGTTATATTCAATTATGAAAATCCTAATTATGAAGTAATCATTGCAGATGAAATATTTTGTTGTCTAGGAACAACTATAAAAGTTGCAGGTTCTCAAAAAGCTTTTTACAAAGTAGATTTTGAATATCCATACGACATTGCAAAAAGAGCTTACTTAAATGGTACTAAAAAATTCGCATTGGTTTCTTCCCTTGGAGCTAATAAAAAATCCTCCCTATTTTACAGCAAAACGAAGGGTGAAATTGAAGAAGCCATTACCAAAATTGGTTTTGAAAGTCTGTTTATTTTTCGCCCTGCATTGCTATTAGGAAATCGATCAACCCATAGAGCTGGTGAACGTATCTTCCAATTATTTTTCACAAAGCTCTCTTTTTTAATTCCCAAAAAATACAAAGCCATTCAAGCAAAGCAAGTTGCAAAGGCAATGATTGCTTGCATGAAAATTGATCAAACAGGGGTACAAATTATTGAGTCTTATAAAATTGCGGAATTGTAAAACAATTATTTACAATAAAAACACTATAACATTTGTTCCTTTTCTAATTCTCCTAATTCTTCTTCCAAATCAAAGTCATCCGATAATTCTTCTGAATCAATAAACATGGAAGAATCATTTAAAATGACAATCAAAATAATAACTCCTGTGCTAGCTTCTTCTTTTAAAAAATTCCATTCTTCAATTTGCCAACCTTGATATAACAATTCGTTTACCCCTTCAACCTCTTCAATTTTAAAATTAGATTTAGCACCTTCAATTATTTGCTTTGCATTTACGGTAACTGTAAGTAATTTTTGCATTTTTTTTTTATTGATTAATAGTTGATAAAACAGTTGCAATTGATATTATTTATATAACAATATATTGTAATATAATATAAAATATTTGTCTATGCAAATCAAATTATTACCTAAGCGGATACAATAAATAGAACAATAAGGATGTAAAAAAATTATATTAGAGCGCACAATGTTTAATACAGCTAAAAATGATTTACCAAAACTCAACATAATTAGGCAAATTCTTGTTATTGTTGCAATATGCAGGTTACTCTTACCATTATACGATACCCAAAAAAATATATTTATTTCGCTTTATTGGCAATGGCGATTCACCGATTCCCTCTGTGGTTCAATAAAAAAATTTCATTTTTCAAATTATTGGGTTGTGGTAAAAACGGAACCTTTGATAAAAATCCAGATTGGCAGCAATGGGGCATACTAACAGTAAACCCATTACCTAAAGAAATAATCTACGGCAACCAAGAAAAAGTGATTGCTGAATTATATGGCAGTTTTATTAGTAGCTGGTTTCAATTTTTCAAATGCGAAACTTGGACAATTTATTTAAAGCCTATTGAAGGGCATGGTACTTGGGATGGAACAAACCCATTTGGGAAAATTGAAAAAGCAACTGACTATGATGGACCGATTGCCATTTTAACAAGAGCAACCATTAGAATTAATAAATTAAATGCTTTTTGGAAAAACGTAAATGGTGTAGCGGAACAAATGGCAACTGCTGAAGGCCTAATCACCTCCGTTGGAGTTGGCGAAATGCCCTTTATCAAACAGGCTACATTTAGCATTTGGGACAACAAAGAGTCAATGAAAAAATTTGCCTATCAGATGCATCAACACCAAGAGGTAATTAAAAAAACAAGAAAAGAAAACTGGTACAGCGAAGATATGTTTGTACGTTTTATACCCCTTCACACAAGTGGAACCATTAAAGGATCTGATCCTTTAGGTAAGATCAAAATAAATTAATAGCAACTACACTTAAAGCAATGTACATTGCAAATTTTAATTTATCTGTTAACCTAATTTCATTTATACTTAATAACTATCCCTCCCCAAAGTATGAAAAATATCAAAATTATTGAAGTGCCAAGTGAAATTGGGGCTGGTACACGTGGTGCTAGTCTTGGTATTGATGCAATTAAAATTGCAGCCCTTGATTTAATGAATAATTTGTTTGACCATTTTCCTTCTGAAAAAATTAAGGTAGAAAATAATTTATTGTTTGAACCCATTCAATCTCATTTTGGAAAAAGAATACAAGGTGTTTATAACCTGTATGAAAAAGTAAGTGTTTCTGTAAGCGAAAATATTTTAGGTGATTTTTTTCCTGTAGTTCTTAGTGGTGATCATAGTTCCTCGGGTGGTACAATCGCTGGCATCAAAATAGCCAAGCCAAAAAGTAAATTAGGAATTATATGGATTGATGCACATGCTGACTTGCATACCCCCTATACAACTCCTACCGGAAATATGCACGGAATGCCTTTGGCTACCGCCATAGGAGAAGACAATAAAAATTGTAAGACGAATGAAATAGATGAAAAAACGAAACAATTTTGGGATCAGCTAAAAAATATTGGTGAAATTTATCCGAAAGTTTTACCGGAAAATATTGTACTAATTTCATTAAGAGATTTTGAAAAAGAAGAAAAATCATTGATAGATAAATATGGAATTAAGGTGATTACCACCAATGAAGTAAGACGCAATGGAGCAGAAAGCGTAAGTAAAAAAGTTTTACGCTATTTATCTGATTGTTCAGACATCTATATAAGTTTTGATGTAGATAGCCTTGACTCATCCATTTCAAAAGGTACAGGTACACCAGTTAGTAATGGACTCAAAGAAAGAGAGGCAGAAGATTTAATCAGTAAATTTATGCATAGTAGAAAAATTTGTTGCTTTGAGATCACAGAAGTAAATCCCACGCTAGACAAAGAAAACCTGATGGCAGAAATAGCTTTTAATATTCTGCAAAGAAGTATAAATATCTTGAAGATGAATTAATAAAAATTACAACTTCATTCAGTTCGTATCAATTTCCATTTCATTAAAAAATACTGCTCTTTTTAAGATGGTAGGTCCGCGGATCTGAAAAAAATTTATTGAATTTCTTACTTGGATTTAAAATAAAATTACCGTTGATATAATTTGTCGATCAAAAGGGTCCTTTTGATCGATCCTCAAAAAAACGGATCGATAAGCAGCTATACTTATTTATCATATTCAAAAATAAAGGGAGATAAATCAGGTATGATCTTTCTTGGGCGTTTGGATTCAAGTCCATAAATTAACTGACCTAGATTTTTCAAAAAAGGAAACCCGATCGTTTCGTACTCATAAATATCATCATTTAGGATTCCATCTTTATTACAATAAATAGTGGCAGACAAAAAGAATTCTATCTTTTTATTAAAATCTACTATATAAGCCACGTCAGTCAATTGACCATAAGCATCTCCTTCCTTATTGAAAATTCTGATATTTTTTGGTATCAACCCTTTTTGCGAACCCAGTAATAAAAATTTACCATAAGCAGGCCAATAGGTTGCAGTGTCTGCCGAATAAGGAGGAAATATACTTTCTGTTGGCAATTGACTCATATTTTTCAGCATAAAAGTTCTGTCCTCTGCGTTAATATTAAAACGCTGTGCTAGACTTACACTATTCGGAAAAACCAGTCCAATTAAAATAGTATGCAGATCCTCTAAGCCAATTTTATTTTTGGTAGAAAAATCCATTGGCTGTTTGATTAACTGATTTCCACTATAAAAACCCTTACTAAGAGAATCCTTACGCAATGAAAATTTACGACTGGCTGACTGCATTGGTTGACTGTAAAGGGTACTTCCAGAAGGTGATAAAAATTTGACAGGATTGGTATGCCTATTTTGATCAGCCGATAGAGCAATACCCAAACGGTGGAATATTTGAGTAGTTCCATACCCCTTCTTTTGCATTTGTTCATTGATATAATCTTGCCCTAAAAATTCATATAACCGGTTGTAAGCATCATTATCACTCACTATAAGAATTTTTTTAATGTATTGAGCAATAGTGGGCTTTCCATCAGGCGTGCTAGGGTCATTATAAACGGGCGTTTGACCACTGTATGCCTGATCAGTTAGCATCGTAGTATTTCTATCCAATCCATTTATCCTTAATTCGTTCAGCTTTTGCAATGCCAATAAAGAAATAGGCAGCTTTACCGTAGAGGCTGGGTAAAAATAACTGTCGGGGTTCAAGTTAAAAGTGTAGTTTGTAAGAATAGGACCACCATTTCCTGTTCTATCAATTGAGGTATAGATGATTTGTACGTTCCAATTCTTTCGGTTTTTTAGCACTTGATCGAATAAATGAGGATATTGGCTTAGTAGATTTTCAAAAAAACTATCTTTTTTAACTACCTCTTTCACAACGGCAATTGGAGCAACCACAGCAGGTTTTTTCACCTCAGGAATTGGTGTTTTCTTAGTCACCGAACAAGAAACTACCAATGACGTACTGGCAAGTAAAAAGACAATGAATGGTTTATTTAGTCCCATGGTAAGTATTTCAGTGTAAAATTCATTAAAAATCTAAAATAACCAGCCAACTACTTCAAAGAGTTTTTCCCCTATCTTTGCGGACTTCTAAAAAATTAACATTTTAGCTATTAAAAGTAACAGATTATGAAATTGAAAGGCTTAGTTTGGTTTTTCGCCATTGCACTGGTTTTTATCTCCCTTTGGGAACTTTCCTACACATGGGTGATACAAAATTACGAAGGAAAGATAAAAGTACAGGCTGAAAGAATTGTAAAATCTCAATTCCCTGATGTAAAGGGTGAGGACAAAGACTTGCTGGTTAAAACCAGGATGCAGCGTCTATTGGATAGTACAAGGGATAAAAGCATCTATCCAATTGTGGGTACCACATATCAAAAGTGTAAAGAAAATGAATTAAAGCTTGGTCTTGATCTACAAGGTGGTATGAGTGTAACCATGGACGTTAGTTTGGAAGGTTTATTGAAATCAATGAGCAACAATCCAAAAGACCCTGCACTTTTAAAAGCTATTCAAACGGCAAATGCTCAAAAAATAAGTAGCAATACTGATTATATTACTTTATTTACTTCTGCTTACAAAGAGCAAAATCCAGGAGCAAAACTTACTTCATTATTTGCAGGAGCAGGTAAGCAAGTTAAAATAACGGACAGTGATGATAAAGTAGTTGACCAGATTAGATTAACAGCTAAAGGTGCTATTCAAGAAACCTATAAAATATTATTAAAGCGAATTGATAAATTTGGTTTAGCTAGTCCTACCATCAACCTAGATGAAAATAGAGGTATTATAAATGTAGAGCTGGCGGGTATTACAGACAAAGAAAGAGTAAGAAAATTACTTCAAGCAAGTGCTAACCTTCAGTTCTGGGAAGTATATAATATCAGTGAATTGGCTACTTCGCTTCAAAATGCGGATAAGGCAGTAAGTGATTACTTAAGTGGCGTAAGTGCGTCTGATACATCCAATAAAAATGTAGCAGACTCTATAAAAAAAGCAGCCAATCAAAATGCGTTTTTCAAAGTTATCAACCCTATTGATGGTCAGCAGGATCCAAAAACCGGAAGAGCTGTTTATAGTTCAGCTATTGGAAGTATTGCATTAAAAGATACAGGTGTTTTTAATGCATATATGAATTTAGAAATAGTTAAAAACAGTTTGCCTGCTGATGTTAAATTTCTTTTAGGCGTAGAAGAAAAGGCTGAAAAAAGCGGTCTTCGCTATTATCCTTTATATGCTATTAAAACAGTACCTGGATCAGATAAAGCAAAACTAGAAGGAGAAGGAGTTGAGGAGTCAA
>Ga0209550_10002335_pt1 | contig 18226 bp, 16 predicted proteins | sample LauGreSuBDMM15SN_2_FD_187567 | JGI IMG/M metagenome (GOLD analysis project Ga0209550, IMG submission 187567) | Freshwater lake microbial communities from Lake Michigan, USA - Su13.BD.MM15.SN (SPAdes) (version 5) | ecosystem: Environmental > Aquatic > Freshwater > Lake | place: Lake Michigan...
TCGCATGCAAACGGTTGCTATCGTTGAAGGCGTTGAATACATCGATGATAGTAAAGGCACCAATGTGGGTGCTACCTTGGCTGCCTTGAATGGTTTAGGTCATTCAGGCTCGGGCTCAGTATCAAGTGCTCGCGCAAAAATCATTTTGATCGCTGGTGGTGAGGGTAAAGGTCAAGATTTCTCTCCATTGAGCCAAGTGCTTGCGCGTCATGCAAAAGCCATTATTTTGATTGGTAGAGATGCACCTTTGATCAGAAGTGCCATCGAATCATCAGGTGTCACCATCCGTGATGCTGATACTTTGGAGCGAGCAGTTGAGTCCGCCGCTGAGATGGCGGAGTCAGGCGACTTGGTCTTGTTATCACCCGCTTGTGCAAGTTTTGACATGTTCAAAGATTACGCGCACCGCGCTCAAGTCTTTATTGATGCGGTGAGTGAGTTGGCTAGCTTGAAAGGTCAGGTGAGCGCATGATTCAATTCTTCAAACGTTTCAGTGCTAATGGCATCAGTGGTGTCAAAGGTGGCATCAAAGAAGGATTCGAAGATTTTCGTTTGGGATTGCGTGACGCCACAACCGTGGTTCGTCCAACTCGTTCACGCATGATGGAATACGACCAACCTTTGTTATGGGCTGTTTTGATTCTTGTGACATTGGGTCTTGTGATGGTTTATTCGGCATCGATTGCTTTGCCAGATGGTCCTAAATATGCCAAATACAGCAGCAGTCACTTTTTGATCAGACACGGCATCTCGATTGCAATTGCTTTCACAATTGGTGTTTTTGCATTCAAGGTACCTCTCAAGGTTTGGGATCGTTTAGCCCCTGCCATTTTTGCTTTGGCATTCATCATGCTGATCTTTGTTTTGATTCCAGGGGTTGGTAAGGGTGTGAATGGCGCTAAGCGCTGGATACCATTGGGCATCACAAATTTCCAGCCATCAGAATTGATGAAGCTAGCGGTTGTTTTGTTTGCGGCTTGGTACACCGTCCAGCGTCAAGAATATTTACACACCTTGGTCAAAGGTTTGTTGCCGATGGGGGCTGCGGTGATAGCGGTGGGTGTATTGCTTCTATTGCAACCCGACATGGGTGCCTTCATGGTGATTGCCGTGATTGCGATGGGCCTATTATTTTTAGGCGGTATCAACGCCAAATTGTTTGGTGCGCTCACCGCTTTAGCAATTGGCAGTTTTGCATCCATCATCATCTTTTCTGAATTTAGAAGACAACGTATTTTTGCTTACCTTGACCCTTGGAATGAGGAGTTTGCCGCGGGTAAAGCCTATCAATTGACACATTCATTGATGGCATTTGGTCGAGGTGAATGGTTCGGGGTTGGTTTGGGGGGCAGTATTGAAAAACTCCATTACCTTCCAGAGGCTCACACAGATTTTATTTTGGCAGTGATTGGCGAAGAGTTGGGATTCGTTGGTGTGGCTGTTGTGATCGGAATCTTCTATTGGATCATTCGTCGCGCATTCTTAATTGGTCGCACCGCTTTGCAATTGGATCGAAGTTTTGCTGGTTTGGTTGCTAAGGGAATTGCTATTTGGATTGGTTGGCAGGCATTCATCAATATGGGCGTTAACTTGGGCATCTTGCCGACCAAGGGCTTGACCTTGCCGTTTGTTAGTTTTGGCGGTTCAGGTTTGATGATGAATGCTGTGGCCATTGCCATCTTATTGAAGATTGACGTAGAGAACAGAGTGTTGATGAGAGGTGGCAAGTTATGACGCACTCACCAACTCTATTGGTCATGGCTGGTGGCACAGGTGGGCATATTTTCCCAGGCTTGGCTGTGGCCGAGTATTTGCGTGAACATGGCTGGAATGTTTCTTGGTTGGGTAACGCCAAGGGCATGGAATACCGCTTGGTACCACCTCGAGGTTTTGCTTTTGAATCCATTCAATTTGGTGGTTTAAGAGGCAAAGGAATCAAAACATTGTTGTTGCTGCCATTTAATTTATTACGAGCATTTTGGCAAAGCATTCAGGTATTACGTCGAGTAAAACCTGATGTGGTGTTGGGCATGGGTGGTTATGTCACATTCCCAGCTGGAATGATGAGTGTTTTATTGGGTAAGCCATTGGTTTTGCATGAGCAAAATTCAATCGCTGGTTTAGCCAATAAAGTATTAGCCAAAGTTGCAGATAAAACCTTGTGCGCATTTCCAAATGCATTGCCTGGCGCAGTTTGGTTGGGTAATCCATTGCGTGCTGGTATGAGTCAAATTGAATCTCCGCAAGTTCGTTACTCCGCAAGATCTGGTCGTTTGCAGATTTTGGTGGTCGGCGGTAGTTTGGGTGCTGCTGCTTTGAATGAAATGGTCCCGGAAGCTCTTGCAAAAATTCCAGCTGAATCTAGACCGTCGGTGATCCATCAAGCGGGTGAGAAGCACCTTGATCAATTGCGCCAAAAATACGCGAGCTTGAATGTCGAAGCAGAAGTTGTGCCATTCATTGATGACATGGTCACAGCCTATGCAAATGCAGATTTGGTGATTTGCCGAGCAGGGGCCATGACTGTGGCAGAAATTTCAGCAGTGGGTGTGGCTTCGTATTTGGTGCCTTTCCCATATGCCGTTGATGATCATCAAACTTTCAATGCAAAATTTCTATCCGACACTGGTGCTGCCGTGTTGATGCAACAAGTTGATATGACAGCAACTTCATTGGCTGCTTATTTGCAAACAGTTGATCGCACAGAGTTATTAAAAATGGCTGAACGTGCATTGAGTCAGGCCAAGCCAAATGCAACCAAAGATGTTGCAGAAATATGTCAAATGTTATCTAAGAGAGCGGTTCAGTCATGAAGCACATTCTTCATCAAATTCATTTTGTAGGCATTGGTGGTGCAGGCATGAGCGGCATTGCTGAAGTCTTGCTCAATCTTGGTTACAAGGTGAGTGGCTCTGACATGGCTGAAAGTGCAACCACCAAACGTTTGCGTGAGTGTGGTGCTGAAATCACCATTGGTCATCATGCTAAGAATGTGGGTAGCGCAGAAGCAGTCGTTATTTCAACAGCTGTTACTGGCGATAACCCAGAAGTTTTAGCTGCGCGTGCAGCTCGCATTCCAATTGTGCCAAGAGCTGTGATGTTGGGTGAGTTGATGCGCCTAAAGCAGGGCATTGCGATTGCAGGTACCCATGGCAAAACCACCACGACCAGTTTGTTGGCTTCAGTTTTGGCTGAGGGTGGTTTGGATCCAACGTTTGTGATTGGTGGCAAATTAACTTCTGCTGGTGCCAATGCACGCTTAGGCACGGGTGATTTTATTGTGGCTGAAGCTGATGAATCAGATGCATCATTTTTGAACTTATTGCCAGTGATTGAAGTGATCACCAACATCGATGCTGATCACATGGACACTTATCAGCACGACATGGCGAAGTTAAAACAAGCCTTCGTGCAGTTCACGCAACGCATGCCGTTCTATGGTGTTGCTGTGCTGTGTGTTGATGATCAAAATGTGCGCGATATTTTGCCGTTTGTGTCACAACCTATTCTTGGGTATGGCTTATCTGAGGATGCAGATGTGCGGGCGATTGATGTTGTTGCAGATGGTCCTCAGATGCATTTCACAGCCTTGCGACACACGGTGCGTCGTCATGGTGACACACCAGGGCCATTGAAAGTCACATTGAATTTACCGGGCTTACACAATGTGCGTAACGCGCTCGCAGCCATTGCCATTGCCACTGAGTTGGGTGTGAGTGATACAGCCATTGCTAAAGCTTTGAAAGAGTTCCACGGCGTTGGCCGTCGTTTCCAGCGTTATGGAGAAGTGAAGTTACCTCAGGGTGGCACATGCACGGTGATTGATGATTATGGTCATCATCCTGTGGAAATGGCAGCAACACTTTCTGCAACCAGAGGGGCGTTCCCGGGCCGTCGATTATTGCTGGCATTCCAGCCACATCGTTTCACCAGAACACGTGATTGCTTTGGTGATTTTGTGAAAGTTCTTCAAAGTGTGGATGCTTTGGCTTTGACAGAAGTTTATCCAGCGGGTGAAGCTCGAATTTCCGGTGCTGATGGAGAGGCTTTGATCAAAGCTTTGGCAAAGGCCAAAGAAGAAGGTCGCTCATTAGATGTTGCTAATACCAAATTTATAAAAGATGTGAATGAATTGCCGAATTTGGTGATGAGCATGGCGCGCGATGGTGATGTGATCATTACCATGGGTGCAGGATCGATCTCTGCGGTTCCAGGAAAGTTAGCAGGAGGCGCAAATGCCTAATCTCATGAATTGGAGCGAAGAAGTACAAAAAGATTTGTCACAAGTGAATGTTGCTACCTTGGGCAAGGTTGGAGTGTTGCTTGGTGGTAAATCTGGCGAAAGAGATATTTCTTTGATGTCAGGTAAAGGTGTTTTAGATGCTTTGATTTCAAAGGGTGTGAATGCTCATGCCTTTGATCCAGGCCAGCAAGCCATCACAGAGTTGGCGGCTCAGAAATTTGATCGAGTCTTCATTGCGCTGCATGGTCGTTATGGTGAAGACGGCACGATGCAAGGTTTTCTGGAGCAAATGAACCTACCTTATACGGGCAGTGGTGTGTTGGCTTCTGCTCTTGCAATTGATAAACAAGCCACCAAGCGTTTATGGTCTAGCTTTAATTTAGCCACCCCTCGGTTTGCTATGTTGAATGCCAATAGTGATTGGCAAAAAATTGCGCAAGATCTTGGTTTGCCCATCATTGTTAAGCCAGCCAGAGAGGGTTCATCGCTTGGTTTGAGCAAAGTTACGAAAGCAGAAGATTTACCGGCAGCGTATGCATTGGCAGCCAAGCTTGATCGTGATGTGATGGCTGAGCAATGCATCATTGGTGAAGAGTTAACTTGTCCAATCGTGGGTGATGGCGAGAATGCGCGAGCCTTGCCTGTCATCAGAATTGTGGCCCCAGACTCTAATTACGATTATCACAATAAATATTTTTCAGATGACACCAAGTACTTGTGTCCAACCGGTTTGGATTTGGCGCTTGAAGCAAAAGTTCAAGAACTTGCTTTGAGTGCATACCGAGCTTTGGGATGTAAAGGTTGGGGTCGTGCGGACGTGATGATTGATCAAAAGACCAATCAACCTTATCTATTGGAAATGAATACAGCGCCTGGTATGACGGGTCATTCATTGGTGCCAATGGCCGCTAAAGCTGCTGGTGTTGAATACGCTGATTTGGTGTTGTGGCTATTAAGTAAGGCAGGTATTCATTCATGAAATTTTTGCGCATCTTCTTCGGTTTTTTAGGTTCTATGAGTGCCACGGTGTTTGGCCCGATCTGGAATCACGCCAAGATGATGCGTGCGATGGCTAATTTATTGTTATTGATAGCTTTGTTGGTTTCAAGCGGATGGCTTCTATTTTGGTTGGGGCAGAAACCAGCGTTCACTTTGAATCATTTGACGGTTGAATCATTGGATGGCCGTGAACTCAAGCATGTGAATTTGCCAACGATTAAAACCCGCGCTTTAGATCAAGTGAAGGGCAATTTTTTCACGATTCGTTTGGATCAAGCCAGACAAGCTTTTGAAACCATGCCATGGGTGCGTCGAGCCAGTGTGCGTCGTGAATGGCCGAACGGGATTGTGGTGGCGATCGAAGAGCATCAAGCTTTGGGGGTGTGGGTTGGTGAGACACCGAGATTGATCAATACCTATGGTGAAGTATTTATCGCAAACATGGCAGAAGCAGAAGATAGCGCTTCATTGTTGAAATTCAGTGGCCCTGAGGGCAGCAACAAAGATGTGTTTAGAAAATACCAGCAACTGAATCTTTGGTTTGAGCCATGGCAAGCCACTGTAAAAAGCATTGAGCTTTCTTCTCGTTATGCCTGGAGAGTGAAGTTAAGTAATAACTTGAACATTGAATTGGGCCGAGAGCTGGATGAGCGCGATTCAAAACAAATTCAATTAAGTGTTGATCGTTTGATTAAAAGTTGGCCACAGGTTCAAGAGAAATGGGGTCAACGAGTGGATTCAATTGACCTTCGTTATGCCAATGGCTATGCCATCAATATAGGAAAAAAACTGTGAGCGTTATCAGTAAAGACACGAAAGATTTAATTGTTGGCTTGGATATCGGCACATCCAAAGTAGTTGCTTTGGTGGCCGAATTAAATCCAGATGGCCAATTCAATGTCGTGGGTCTTGGTCAGGTGAGTTCAAAGGGATTGAAAAAAGGCGTGGTCGTCAATATCGAGGCCACGGTTCAGTCGATTCAAAAAGCACTTGAAGAAGCTGAGGTGATGGCTGATCGTCGCATTGCGCAAGTGTTCACTGGCATCGCTGGAAACCACATCCATAGTTTTAATTCGACTGGCATGGTGGCAATCCGTGACAAAGAAGTGTCTGCAGGTGATGTTGAGCGTGTGATTGAAACAGCTAAAGCTATCAACATTCCAACGGATCAACAAATCCTTCACATCCTGACTCAAGAATTCATCATTGATGGACAAGAGGATGTGCGTGAACCAATTGGTATGAGCGGTATTCGTCTCGAAGTCAAAGTACACATTGTGACGGGGGCTGTCAGTGCCGCGCAAAACATTGTGAAGTGTGTGCGCCGTTGTGGTCTAGAAGTGAATGATCTGATTTTGCAGCCTTTGGCTTCAAGTGTTGCGGTCTTGACGGAAGATGAAAAAGAATTGGGTGTGGTGTTGGTTGATATCGGAGGCGGCACAACAGATATTGCGATCTTCAGCCAAGGAGCGATTCGTCACACCGCAGTGATTCCAATTGCTGGTGATCAAATCACCAATGACATTGCCATGGCTTTGCGCACGCCAACCATCGATGCAGAAGATCTCAAAATTCATTTTGGTATTGCACGTCAGAGCATGGCTAATCCAAATGAAACCATTGAGGTTCCGGGTGTTGGTGATCGCGAAGCCCGCTCGATGTCACGCCAAGCTTTGGCTGCTGTGATTGAGCCACGTGTTGAAGAGTTATTGAGTTTGGTTCGTCAAGTGGTGCGCGAATCAGGCATGGAAGATTTGGTTTCCTCAGGCGTTGTTTTAACTGGAGGTACGGCCTTGATGCCGGGAGTCGTTGAATTGGCAGAAGAAGTTTTTGCTAAGCCAGCGCGCGTGGGTTTCCCTGAGTACAAAGGGCATTTGAGTGAAATTTTAAGAAGTCCACGTTATTCAACAGGCTTGGGATTGTTGATGGAGGGGCGTGTGCAATTGGTGCGTGGTCGCCGAATTGCTCAATCAGGAACAGTGCAAAACATTGTGGCGCGCATGCGCGAATGGTTCATGGGAAATTTTTAAGAATTTAGAAGTATTAAAAGATTTTTAGTTTTATTTTTGTCGTCGTCAACCGTAGTTATAAGGAGGTAGTATGGAATTTGAAATGTTAGATGCAGAACCGGCGGGTAAGACCATTATTAAAGTGGTCGGTGTGGGCGGTGCAGGCGGTAACGCTGTGCAGCACATGATTCGTCGCGGTGTACAAGGTGTTGAGTTCATTTGCATGAACACAGATGCAGGTGCACTTCAACGTTCTAAAGCAAGCGTCAATATTCAGTTAGGCGCAACAGGTTTAGGTGCTGGTGCCAAACCTGAAGTAGGCGCATCTTCTGCGATTGAAGCCAAGGCACGCATTGCTGATGCATTGCAAGGTGCGCACATGGTCTTTATCACAGCGGGCATGGGTGGTGGTACCGGCACAGGTGCAGGTCCAGTGGTTGCTCAAGTTGCCAAAGAAATGGGCATCTTGACTGTTGGCGTGATCAGCAAGCCATTTGATTTTGAAGGTGCCAAGCGTGGCAAAGTGGCTGAAGCTGGTGCTCATGAAATTGAAAGCTACGTAGATTCATTAATTGTTGTTCTTAATGAAAAACTATTTGAAGTCATGGGTGAAGATGCTGAGATGGACAAGGCCTTTGGTTGTGCAGATGATGTGTTGCACAACGCGGTTGCTGGCATCGCTGAAATCATCAATGAGCAAGGTTTGATCAACGTTGACTTTGAAGACGTTAAAACAGTGATGAGTGAGCAAGGCAAAGCCATGATGGGAACAGCCACTGTTTCTGGTATGGATCGTGCTCGCTTAGCTGCTGAAGCTGCTGTTGCCTCACCATTGCTTGAAGGTGTTGATTTATCAGGAGCGCGTGGCGTCTTGGTGAATATCACAGCCAGCCGTTCATTGAAGTTGTCAGAAACTCGTGAAGTGATGGGTGCTATTCGTGGCTATGCTGCTGAAGATGCCACAGTGATCTTTGGTACGGTTTACGATGAAAGCTTGGGTGATGCCTTGCGTGTCACAGTTGTTGCTACTGGTTTAAATGGTGGCAAGCGCAAAGAAAAGCAGCCTGAAGTTATTTGGCGTAATACACAAGCAACTGGAACTTATGATGGCGCTCCAATGATGGCCAATTTAAGTTCTTTTGCTCCGCAAAGTGCAACCGCAACTGTTGCCATGGCAAACACAGCTAGCAATGTCAGTGCTTCGAACGCGACTGCGCCAGCGATGCCTGTGGGATCAGCCAGTGATTACGCAAAATATGATGTGCCAAAGGTGTTTCGCAGCAATCGTGAATCAAATGAGCCGCGTTTGGGCGCAAATAGTTCACCAGAAGCGCAAGCCATGATGGATAAGGGTGCTGATTACTACGATATTCCAGCTTTTTTACGCAAGCAAGCTGATTAAGAATTTGTTGTAATTAGAAATTGCTATAAAAAACAATGGCATACAGATGCCGGTGGTAACGCGCCTCCTGCGAAATGACGACGCATGCGATACCATCGGTGTTCTGGCAAAAATTAATGCCAATAGTTATCAATAAAAATGACTATTTGAAACAGCAAATTTAAATATCCTTATTTAACGGAGAAGACAATGATTGCAGTAGGACAACAATTACCAAACGCCACAATTCATGAATTTTTAGAAGTTGCTACAGAGGGTTGCTCTGTAGGACCAAACGCTTTTGAAGTGAGCAAATTAACAGCAGGTAAAAAGATTGTTATTTTTGGCTTGCCAGGTGCATTCACACCAACATGTTCAGCACAGCACGTTCCAGGTTATGTTGCTCAGTGCGATGCGATCAAAGCCAAGGGTGTTGATGAGATTTGGTGCTTATCAGTGAATGATGCATTTGTGATGGGTGCCTGGGGTAAAGACCAAAAAGTGAACGGCAAAGTTCGCATGATGGCTGATGGTGCTGCAGAGTTGACCAAAAAACTTGGTTTGGAATTTGACTTAACAGCTCGCGGCATGGGTGTTCGTTCACAACGTTATTTGATGATTGTTGATAATGGTGTGGTCAAGCATTTGGCTGTTGAAGCAGCTGGTAAGTTTGAAGTGAGTGATGCAGCTTCTGCACTAAAAGCACTTTGATTGACTCTTAAGAAGTTATGTTGAAACAGCGCACCATTGCCGCCCCTGTAAAAACCGTTGGTATTGGGTTACACACGGGCCGCAAGGTGACGCTTAAATTAATACCTGCACCAATCAATACAGGCATTATTTTTCATCGTGTAGATTTGCCCAATGCGCCTGGCATCAAGGCTGACGCTCACTTGGTGACTGATACACGTTTGGCCACGGTGCTACAAAACGGTGACACCCGAGTTTCCACGGTAGAACATTTATTATCTGGATGCGCAGGTCTTGGCATCGATAACTTGATCATTGAATTAGATTGTGAAGAAGTGCCCATCATGGATGGCAGCGCAGCTTCATTTTTATTTTTAATTGAATCGGCGGGTCTTCAAGAACAAGATGCTCCACGTCAGTTCATTGTGATTAAAAAGCCTGTTGAAATTAAAGAGGCGGGTAAATTAGCCCGCTTAGAACCGTTTGACGGATTCAAGTTAGATTTCACGATTGATTTCAAACACCCTGCGGTCGACAAAACTGGCCAAAGACATGTGATTGATTTTGCAGACAGCACTTATGCCAGAGAAATTGGACGAGCCAGAACGTTTGGTTTTGCTCATGAAGTAGAAGCTCTGCGCGAAATGGGTTTGGCTCGCGGCGGTAGTTTAGATAACGCAATTGTGTTGGATGAGCACCGCATTTTAAATAATGAAGAATTGCGTTATGACGATGAATTTGTCCGTCATAAGATTCTGGATGCTATTGGTGATTTATATTTAGCAGGACACCCAATCGTGGGTGCTTATGTTGCTGAGAAATCAGGTCATGCTTTGAACAATGCATTGCTCAGAGCTTTATTTGCAGACCCAACAAGTTATGAAATAAAGAGTTTTGATGAGTCTGATGCTCCCAAAGCTTATCAATTAAAAAATAAGCCCTTATTTGCCTAAAAAATAGGCAAATCAGCCTTTTTTCCGATTTTTCAAAAGTTTTTCAACCGCTCCCCTCAGCGGAGAACTTTCATCGAGCTGATTCATCAATTGAGACCAGGATTTTTCTGCGCTTGAGGGAAAAACAGGTGGTTTTTCAGTGCTTTTAACCTTGTTTGGAGCTGGTATTCCTAAGCCCCCGGGAGCCTGTTTAATCGCTAAAGATCTCGCTGAATAACCTTGTTCCTGAAGTTTTAAGAGGATTGAGGGTAATTTTTGGCTGATGCGAGTTGCAATCGCCGCATTTGATACCAACAGGGTCAATTGCCCAGTTTCTTCTGAAAACCCACCTGATTTGACCAAGCCAACCGCCTTCTCAAGCCCATTTTGATTGAGGCTCAGGTCAATCGCTTGCTGAATTAAAAGATTGTTTTCTGCCCTTTGCAGCAGGTCTCCCAGGGGGGTATTTTTTTCAATGCAAGCTAATGCATCACGGGCATTCGCAGATGTCCGTCTGGGTGCTAAACTTTGAGGCTTAAATTTCCTCGCAAAAGTCATGGTTACTGGTCTTCTTAAGAAAATATTTGGCAGTCGAAATGATCGACTCTTAAAACAATATAAGCGCATTGTCGCTCAGATTAATAGTCTGGAGCAGGGCATTGCCTCGCTTGATGATGCTGCATTGCAAGCAAAGACGGCTGAATTCAAGTCAAAACTGGCCGCAGGCCAAACAATCGATGAAATCTTGCCTGAGGCCTTTGCGGTTGTTCGTGAGGCCAGCAAGCGTGTCATGAACATGCGCCATTTTGATGTTCAGATGATTGGTGGCTTGGCTCTTCATCAAGGAAAAATCTCTGAAATGAGAACTGGTGAAGGTAAAACCTTGACCGCTACGCTACCGGTATATCTGAATGCCTTAACAGGAAATGGTGTTCACGTTGTGACTGTCAACGATTACTTGGCAGAGCGTGATGCTGAATGGATGGCAAAGCTTTATAACTTCTTGGGTCTGAGTGTGGGCATTAATTTGTCACAAATGGATCATGAAGCCAAGAAAAAGGCTTACGGCTCAGACATCACTTACGGAACAAATAACGAATTTGGTTTTGACTATTTGCGCGACAACATGATTCAAGAATTGGATCAGCGTGTGCAGCGTGGTTTGGCATACGCCATCGTTGACGAAGTTGACTCAATTTTGATCGACGAGGCACGCACGCCTTTGATCATCTCTGGTCAAGCTGAAGACCACACAGAAATTTATGTGGCGATGAATGCGTTGCCACAATATTTAACTCGTCAGTACGGCGAAGAAAAAGCAGACGGTTCAGGTGTTATTACTCCAGGTGATTACATCGTTGATGAAAAATCACACCAAGTATTTTTGACTGAAGTGGGTCACGAAAAAGCTGAAATTGCTTTGGCTCAGATTGGTTTGATCAAAGAAGGGGAGTCTTTGTATGCTCCTCAAAACATCACATTGATGCACCATGTGTATGCTGCTTTGAGAGCGCATACTCTGTTCAACAAAGATCAGCATTATGTTGTGCAAAACGGTGAAGTTGTGATTGTTGATGAATTCACCGGTCGACTCATGCAAGGACGTCGCTGGTCAGATGGTTTGCATCAAGCGGTTGAGGCAAAAGAGGGTGTGGCGATTCAGCACGAAAATCGTACATTGGCGACGATCACCTTCCAAAATTATTTCCGTATGTACAGCAAGCTTGCCGGCATGACGGGTACAGCTGATACCGAAGCCTATGAGTTCCAAGAGATCTACGGCTTAGAGACAGTGATTGTTCCGCCTAATCGCATCAATGCCAGAATTGATAGGCAAGATCAAATCTATCGCTCATCGATGGAGCGTTACAACGCTGTTATCAAAGATATCCAAGATTGTTACGAGCGCGGTCAACCAGTTTTGGTTGGTACCACATCGATTGAAAACTCAGAATTGATTTCATCATTATTGGATAAGGCAAAGTTGCCTCATCAAGTATTGAACGCAAAACAACACGCCAAAGAAGCTGAAATCATTGCGCAAGCGGGTCGTCCAAAAATGATCACCATTGCAACAAACATGGCAGGTCGAGGCACAGACATTGTTTTGGGTGGTAATGTTGAAAAGCAAGCTGGCTTGATTGAGCAAGATGCTGCGGTTTCTGCACAAGATAAAGCTGCGCGCATCAAACAGTTGCACGATGAATGGCAAGGTTTGCATGATCATGTAGTAAGTGCGGGTGGTTTGCACATCATTGGTACCGAGCGTCATGAAAGCCGCCGTGTTGATAACCAATTAAGAGGTCGTGCTGCGCGTCAGGGTGACCCAGGTTCATCAAGATTCTATTTGTCTTTGGACGATGCTTTGTTGCGCATCTTTGCAGGTGAGCGCTTAAAGTCAATCATGGACCGATTGCGCATGCCTGAGGGTGAGCCAATTGAAGCTAGTATGGTGACTCGCTCGATTGAGTCTGCACAGCGCAAAGTAGAAGCTAGAAACTTTGATATCCGTAAGCAATTATTGCAATACGACGATGTGGCCAACGACCAGCGCAAAGAAGTTTATCGCTTGCGTAATGAAGTTCTTGAGTCAAAAGATGTTGGCGATTTAGTTGCCAACTTGCGTGAGGCATATTTCACAGACTTGTTCCATGACCATATTCCTGCTGAATCAGTGATTGAGCAGTGGGATGTTGTTGGATTACAGCAAGTGTTATCCAACGACTGGGGTTTATCAGTTGATTTGCAAGCCATCATCGATGCGACCGATACGATCGAACCAGAAGATCTTCTTGTCAAAGTTTTAGAAGCTGCGAAGAGTTTGTACGATGCAAAAGTTGAATTAGTTGGCAGAGAATCTTTTGCTAAATTTGAATGTTCAGTGATTTTGTATGCTCTGGATACTTCATGGAGAGAGCATTTAGCAGCTTTGGATCATTTGCGTCAGGGTATTCATTTGCGTGGCTACGCTCAAAAAGATCCTAAGCAAGAATATCGTCGTGAAGCATTTGAATTATTTGCTCGTTTGCTAGACACGGTGAAGTTAGAAGTGACTCGCACGATCATGGTGGTCAGAATTGAAACTGCTGAAGAGTTAGAGCGTGCTTCAGAGTCTATTCAAGAAGATTTGGCGGATGTGAAGGGTGTCCAGTATCAACATGCCAGCGCTGATCAATCAGATGATGAGCCTTCTCCACGTGCCGCTGCCTCTCAACCAGTTCAGGCTGGTCCTAAGGTAGGTCGTAACGATCCTTGTCCTTGTGGTAATGGTAAAAAATATAAGCACTGCCATGGGCAGCTCGGTTAATCAAATGTTTATTTGAATCATTGATTCATTTTTTAGAGATAAAACACCATGCCAGTGAATTCCCCATTACCGATTGCCAGTGAATTAAGTCCTGTGAATGGTGTCCGTTTGGGGCATGCAGAAGCTGGCATTAAAAGATCTGGTCGCAAAGATGTTTTGATCATTGAACTCAATGAAGCTTCAAGTGTTGCTGGTGTTTTTACAAAAAATCGCTTTTGTGCGGCACCAGTACAAATTTGTAGAGAGCATTTGCAGGCATCGGCAAACAGTGGTGCGAATATTCGGGCCTTGATCATCAACACAGGTAACGCCAATGCAGGTACAGGTGAGCCTGGTTATAAAAATGCGATGCGCACGTGTGAAGAGTTGGCAAAGTTGATGGGTTTGAAAAAAGAGCAAATCTTGCCTTTTTCAACCGGAGTGATTCTTGAGCCTTTGCCAGTTGAAAAAGTCATCGCTGGCATGCCTCAGGCGATTGGTAATTTAAATACTGATAACTGGTTCAATGCCGCTCATGCGATCATGACCACTGATACTCAGGCAAAAGCTTATTCAAAGCAGGTTGAAATCAATGGTCAAACCATCACCTTGACGGGTATCAGTAAGGGTGCTGGCATGATTCATCCGAACATGGCCACCATGTTGGGTTATGTGGCAACCGATGCAAAAGTATCACCGGCTTTGTTGCAGCAATTGACCGCAGCGGCGGCCGATTTGTCTTTCAATGCCATCACGATTGATGGTGATACATCCACCAATGATTCATTCATTGTCATGGCCAGTGGCGCAAGCCAAGTTGAGATTCCAGCGTCAGGTCAAGCACATGACATCTTCCGCCAAGCATTGATTGAAGTCTGTCAAAAATTAGCTCAAATGATTGTGCGAGATGGCGAGGGTGCCACCAAGTTCATCACGATTCAGATTGAAGGCGGTAAGACCGATGCTGAATGTAAATTGGTGGCTGAAGCCATTGCTCATTCACCATTGGTAAAAACCGCATTTTTTGCCAGTGATCCTAATTTAGGCCGTATCTTGGCTGCGATTGGTTATGCGGGCATCACAGATCTTGATGTTGGTCGCGTACAGTTATGGTTAGATGATGTTTGGGTTGCCAAAGATGGTGGCCGTCATCCTGATTATCAAGAAGCAGATGGACAGCGCGTGATGAAACAAGCAGAAATCATGGTTCGCGCTAATTTAGGTCGAGGTCAAGCTACTCAGACCGTCTGGACCTGCGATCTATCTCATGAATATGTTTCTATCAATGCGGACTATCGTTCTTAAAGCGATCCCGCTGAATTCACAAAGATCATAGGAAAGTCATGTCTGATAAGTTTGACCGTTTAGATAATCTATTGCAAAGACTCGATGAGTGGATGCCAAAATCTTTGACAGAAAAAGATTGGACGTCCGCGGTTGCTTTTAGGTGGCGCCGTAAAGATACGCTCTTGGGTAAGTTAGGATATCTTCAGCCAGTCCATCATATCTCTGGAATCACATTCAAAGACCTGCAGCACATTGAGCGTCAAACGGATCTTATTTTTAAGAATACCAAGCACTTTGTAGAAGGTAAGCCTGCTAATAATGTGTTGTTAACGGGCGCAAGAGGAACTGGTAAGTCATCTTTGATCAAAGCCTCTTTGAATGAATTTGCTGCTCAAGGCTTGCGTTTGGTCGAGGTGGATAAAGAACATTTAACAGATCTTGGCGATATCACTGATTTGTTGGCTGGACGACCTGAAAAATTCATCATCTTTTGTGATGACCTATCGTTTGAAGATGGAGAGTCAGGCTATAAATCTTTGAAGTCTGCCTTGGATGGTTCTATTTCTGCCCAAGTTGATAATATTTTGATTTACGCCACTTCTAATCGTCGTCATTTGTTGCCTGAGTACATGTCTGACAATGAGTCATACCGACATGATGCCGATGGAGAGTTGCATCCTGGTGAAGTGGTTGAAGAAAAAATCTCTTTATCTGAGAGATTTGGTTTGTGGATTTCTTTTTACCCTCCAAAACAAGATGAGTACCTTGATATTGTGGCGCACTGGCTCAAACATTTTGGCTTGAGTACAGAAAAAATTGCTGCAGCAAAACCAGAAGCTTTGATTTGGGCTTTAGAAAGAGGTTCAAGATCAGGGCGGGTGGCTTGGCAGTTCGCACGCCATTGGGCTGGACAGCAGGATTAATGACATTGGCTGCTGAACAAGAGCCGACATCACCCAGACCGGTTGTGGAGGTTGCCGTAGGCGTTTTAATCAATGGTGCTGGAGCAGTATTGCTTGGCCAACGCCCAGATGGCAAACCTTATGCTGGTTACTGGGAGTTTCCTGGTGGAAAAGTAGAGTTTGGTGAAACTCTCTTCGCAGCGCTTTCTCGAGAGCTTCAAGAAGAAATTGATGTGCGTATTGATCAAGCAGAGGAGTTCATGGTTTTAGAACATGATTACCCTCATGCGTATGTGCGCTTGAATATTTGTTTGGTCAAGTCTTGGCAGGGTCAGCCCCGTGGATTGGAAAATCAAGCGCTGGGGTGGTTGAACATCAAAGATATTGATCGACTTAGCATCGCAGGATTTGATCCTGTCTTACCAGCCACACTACCTATTTTAGAAAAGCTAAAGAATTTAGAAGTTTTTTAGAAGTTGCATAGAGATAGTTCGAAAGGAACATCTTCTGCAAAAGCACGTGGCTTGGCTTCGCCATCACAAGTCATGAAGCGAGTCCACAGCATGTACTTGTTGGCGCTGATTTCAGGAATCAAATGAGGTTGATGAATGCCAACGCGCATCAGTTGGTAGGTTTTTCCAGAAAGCATTTGCTGAAATGAGCCTTTAGATGCAAGCATCTCAGCTGATTTGCCGGAGCCTCTTAGTAACTTTAAAAACAATTGGCTGGCATATTTCCATGACATCAAAGGCTCAACGAATTTCTTTAAATTCGCGCGACGAATATTCGCGTCTGTGAACTGCCATGCGTAATACGCTGGTAAATCTACTGGACTAGTACCACCTGGGATGCTTAAACGTGAACGAATCAAATTCAACCATTCACTCTCTAAGATCTGTACATTGGTCTTGCCGGTCTGATTGATCTTGCCCCAGATGATGTTCATTTCTTCAAGAATGTTGAGCAAGGCATCTTGATCAATGTTGCTAGAGTTTTTTAAAGATAACAAACTATTTTTTTGGCGATCAAGTTCTTTCATGAGACTTGATTTCAAATCTGCGCGTGCGGTGATCTCACCTAAATCAAATAATATTGAGATGGCTTGGTGTTGATCTCTCGCATCATCTTTTTCTACGAAGTATTCAAAACGATCAAAGAGGTACTCCAGTCTTAAAAGACTGCGCACCAGTTCGTTGAAGGGGTATTCGTAAATAATCACAGATTCATATTCTAGACTGAAAATATGTGATTTTTGGCAAAAAAGAAGCCTTTTTAAGTACTTTTATGCCTCAAAAGTATCTGATGTAGTCGTTGAGCCTCAATTTTAAGATCCTCAATACCTTGATTATTTTCAATCACAAAATCAGCAATCACCAGTCTGTCATGACGGCTGGCCTGACTGGCAATGATCTTTTGAATCATGCCCACTTCAAGACCATTTCTCTCTTGAACCCTAGCAATTTGTAGGTTTTCTGGGCAATCAACCACCACAATACAGTCCAAAGCTTTTGGGGATTGATTGATCCAAAAGCTGGATTCCGCCAACAAGGGCACCATATAAACAAGGTAAGCAGGGTTCTTGGCTTGGCTAAGTTTGCTTAAGCGTTGAGTCTCTTGATAAATCAATGGGTGGGTGATCTTTTCAAGCTTTTCCTTGGCTTTGGGGTCAGCGAAAACAAGCTCTCTCATCTTTTGTCTGTTTAAAGAGCCATCTTCGAGTAAAAATTCAGGACCAAAAGCTTGCTCAATGGCGCTCATGGCCAAACCATTGGCTTTTGTGATGTCATGAGCAATGAGGTCGGTGTCGATGATGGCCGCACCACATTTCTCTAGCTCTGAGGCAACCGCACTTTTTCCGCTGCCAATACCTCCGGTCAATCCAACCCTCAGAAGATGAGGTGGATGAGTGGGGTTATTCGAAGACTTCTTTTTTAAATCTGCCATAACAAAACAATGATGCCACCAAATGCAATAAAAGGTCCAAAAGGAAATGCGTGGCTGTGATCTTGTTGATGAATTCTTAGCCAAACATAACCACCGATCAGGCCAGAAGCTGAGGCAATCAAAAGTATGTAAGGCAAGCTTTGAATGCCTAAGCAGGCGCCAAGGCCAGCCAGTAACTTTGCATCACCCATACCAATGCCGTGATGTCCTCTGATTTTTAGATACATCTGGTTCAGTGCGTATAGGCTCACAAAGCCAAATAGAGCTCCCAGCATGGATGATTCAGTGCTGGCCCAGTCAAGTCCCAAGAAAATATTTGCGATAAGCCCGTAAGCGATTAATCCATAGGTCAGGTAATCAGGCAAGATAAAAGTCTTGAAGTCTATCCAAGACAATATCAATAGAGCACCAATGACGATGATCGCGGAGAAAATTTCAATCAAAGAATCTGTCCCATTTCAAAAATTGGTAAATACAAAGAAATGACCAAGCAAGCAATGATAAGCCCCATGATGATCATGAGGCATGGCTCAATACTTTGAGCCAATTGATC
>Ga0209550_10002336_pt1 | contig 18226 bp, 13 predicted proteins | sample LauGreSuBDMM15SN_2_FD_187567 | JGI IMG/M metagenome (GOLD analysis project Ga0209550, IMG submission 187567) | Freshwater lake microbial communities from Lake Michigan, USA - Su13.BD.MM15.SN (SPAdes) (version 5) | ecosystem: Environmental > Aquatic > Freshwater > Lake | place: Lake Michigan...
CCTTGAGATAATTATGACTTTGTTCAGTTGCATGGCTACGGGAATAATCCCCGATTGGGATGCTTCAAGATATGGAAAAATCACAACATCTGCATCAGCAAGAAATCTCGACATATCAGTTTCACTCAACCAGTAATTGTGAACCTCGACATCTTTGAGTCCTCTAGGAAGACTACCTTCACCCGCAATAACCAGATGGAATTTCTCTTGTATCAATTCTTTAAATGAAACTAGTTGAATGACTCCCTTGTATTTCCTTATTCTTCCTATAAAAAGCATCGTCGGCAGCGATTTAATTGATTTCTTCTCCACCGAATTATTCTCAGTTAACTTCATCAAAGACTTAAAGGGAGGATGAACTAGTACTAACGAATTCGTTTTGCCGAGTTTTTTCCCAGCCTGGCCTCGCACATGCTCACTTAAAAAAATTAAACCGTCTGCTTTCTTTATTCGCCAATCTATTGATTTTTTCCACGGCCATAGCTCACCAGGGTGCGGTGTTGCGTCATGAATCAAGAATATATTTTTTTCACCTCTTAATTTTAAAATTCTATGAAGTATTGCGTCCTGAGGCGAAGGCATGAGAAAGACATTGATCACTTTAGATCTCGATTTACTCAATCTAAAACAGAATAAGATGTATTCAACAAAAAGCCAAGGTCTGCGCATAATCGTCCGCACCCCCGGAATCACAAAATCAACGTTAGACAGTGGAGGCTCTTCATCTCCTCGTATATACGTATCAGAACAGATGTATTCGATTGAGTTTTGTTTAGACCCAAAGGACAAGTTGCGCAATTCTCGAAAAAACTCTGCACCGCCACCCTTAGTGCCAAGATAAATCAGACGAAGCTTCATGTCTGAATCCTATTTCCTTTGTTTAATGAAGGCTCAAAGGAGTAAACTCCCGCTGTGCTAAAAATTCATACCGAGGTGCTGGCCTCCGGCCTGGAGCTCTATTTTGTGCCTTCAGAATTCCTGTCTAATCTGGACCCGAAGAATTCAGAAGAAGATTTCAAAACTCTCGGAACAGCTTGCAGGTTGAATGCCTTGTCTATGATAAAAGCAGCTGGTAGTGGCCACATAGGTAGCAGTTTTAGTGCGATTGACTTAATAATTGCCTCTAAAATTTTTTACCAGTCGAAATCAGCAGATTTATTCTTTAGCTCGAAAGGCCATGATGCGCCTGGACTTTATTCAGTCATGAATGCTCTAGGCGAAATCCCCGATGAGATGATGCTTAAATTGCGTAGGATGGCAGGCTTGCCTGGCCATCCTGAAGTTGGTTTGTTTGGGATACCGACGAGCACGGGCTCGCTTGGAATGGGTATCTCTAAAGCAAAGGGTTTTTGGTATGCCAAAGAGAATATCAATTCAAGAATTACAGTTCTTTTGGGAGATGGTGAGCTCCAAGAAGGGCAAATTTGGGAATCTTTACCTGGTGCAAGCAGGGATAAAATGGGTGGCTTGATCGCGATAGTCGATGGCAACAAAATCCAGTCTGATACTTGGGTGGAGATGACATTGCCTTTAGGTGATTTACAAAAAAGAGTTGAAGGAAGTGGTTGGAGATATCTTGAGTGCGATGGGCACGAATATGCTTCCCTCAAAAAAGCTTTCGACGAAATAAGTCGAGAGAGCAGCAAGCCCATATTTCTCTACGCACACACAAAGAAATCTTCTGGGGTTTCATTTATGGAAGATTTCAATCCTGAAGGTCTATTCTATAAGTATCACTCAGGATCTCCAGGAGATGAAGAATATGCCGAGGCGGCAAAGGAGCTCATCCTTAAATTAGATTTGGAGCTGCCAGAGAGTTTATTTCCAAAGTCACCAACCATCGAGAATGCATTAATCCCTTCTTCAAATGATTTTCTACCAAAAGAAAGGAATCGATCACTCATACAGTGTTGGGCTGAGATTCTAGAAGAGATTTTCTCTTCAGATGTAAAGTTCATGGCGCTTGATGCTGACTTAAGTTATGACACAGGTACCTACAAAGTTGCCCAGAGTTTCAAGAGTCGCTATATCCAATGTGGAATTGCCGAACAAGATATGGTTTCAATGGCAGGTTCTTTGGCACTGAGCGGAAAGGTGCCAATCGTTCACAGTTTTGCAAGCTTTCTAACAACGCGGGCGGCTGAACAAATCTTCAACAATTTATCGGAGCACTCTAAGATTGTTTATTGTGGTTTCTTGGCTGGGATCCTCCCATCTGCGCCTGGACACTCACATCAAGCCGTTAGTGATTTTGGAATCATTTCCTCATTCCCAAATATTGAAATTTTTGAGCCAGCGTGTGAAACAGAATTACAGTTGATGAAAACATTTATTCACGAAACTGACAAGAGTATTTATCTACGAATAGGTTCTGTCGACCTCCCAGAGCCTGCTCCTGTTAATTCAGTTAGTATTGGAAAACTAACGACAAGAAAAATTGGAAGTAAGTTTGCAATCATAACTTCGGGACCAAGCATGACAAGAATCGCCTTGGAAGTGGCGGATTTAATGGGGGGCGGATTAGTTTCTGTCTTTACTTATCCGACTCCAGGTCGTCAACTCAGCGATGATGATTTGTCCAATCTCTTTGAGTATAAGAAGATTGTCGTGTTAGAAAACCATATGCCGGCCCTTGGCATTTTTCAGAATCTTTCAAGGGCATCGATTTCTGAGTATTTATCTGTGACTCGAATTGGAGTGTGCGAGCTCCCTAGAAATGGACACACGGATGAAGTCTTAAATTTTCATGGAATGGATGCTGCTTCGATTAAACAGAAATTATTAGGCTAATGAAAAAGAAATTTGCATTACTCTGGGATATCGACGGAACACTGCTCACGACAAGTGGTTTAGGCCGAGGCCCGTTATTAGATGCAATTGAAAGTTCAACTGGACACGAAGGTGACTACGACTTAATTTCCAGTTCTGGCCTCACAGATCACCAAATTGTCAATCAAATTGTAAAGCCTTTGGGGCTTTCTGGAGATAGCCTTGACGAATTGATTAACCAAATTCTCGAAGACTACTGCGCTCGATACTCAGAATTGTTACTCACCAAAAAGCTCAAAATTCTAAATAGAGTGGATGAGATTTTACAGGTACTGCATATGCAAGAAAATATTTTGAACTTGATTTGCACTGGAAACTTCATCAAGGGAGCTAAAATAAAGTTGAGTAATGTTGACCTCGATAAGTATTTTCCTGATCAGAACTATTTTTGCTCACAAAGTCTTGGAAATAGGTCAGAAATAGTCGCACGCGCTAAGAGCATGGCGAGCGACAATGGCTATGAACCAATTGTTATAGGTGACACAATCCACGACATTGAAGCTAGCAAAATAAATGGGATTAAATGCATTGCGTTGGAGTCTGAGTCCTACTCTTTTGACCTATTGAAAGCTGCCTCTCCCCAGGCGTTATTGCGGCTTGGATGGGATCTCCCTCACCTGGAAAATGCGCTTTATGATTGTTAATTACCGGGAAATACTCTCTACCCCCATCGTCCTTAAAGTCAGAAAAACTCTCGAGTTGAGAAAATGGCGAAAAGGGCTGGGACTAGACCCTCAGACTTCTATAGGAGTCGCTAAGCCTAAATCTATTTTGATTGCGACCAATGTAGGTGGAAATCTGAACACTATGGCATTCGATGCACTCTTAGGAATCGCATTAAGAAGTCGTGGACATAACGTCTATTTCACATTATGCGATGGTGCTCTTACAGCATGCATGTATTGTGAGTTGAATAAATTTAAGAGTCTCGAAGAATACAAATCTAGAAAAGCCCAAAAACTCTGTCATGACTGTTCAAAGACCGGGCAACAAATCTTGAATATTGCAGGATTTAAACCCCTTCTCCTAAAATCTGATGGAAGAAGGTCTTCAGAGAGTTGGGATTTGGAAATTGCAGATTCCGGAACAAAGCGATTTCTAGCAAAAGGTAGAATTGACAATCAAGAAGAATATCAGTCTGTATTTGAAGAATATCTGAAGTCTAGTCAAATAGTTAATGGTGAAGCCAGAGAAATCTTTTCCAAAAATCAATTCGATCTCATGATTGCTCACCATGGAATTTATGTTCCTCAAGGAAATATGGTGGCCGTCGCAAAAGAATACGAAGTTCCTATTATAACTTGGGTACAAGGTTATAGAAAGCAATCCTTTATTTTTGGAATTGGTGATACCTACCATAAATCTCTACTTACAGAATCCTATGATGTAGATGATCTATCTTCAGATGAAAAGAAAGAGATAAGGGAATATCTAGATTCTCGCGATATTGGAGAAAGAGACTGGATAAAGTTTTCCAGTGTGAGTAGAAATGAACCAACTAATGTTGATTTAGGTCGAAACAAAACAAAAGTGTTACTTCTTACAAACGTGTCTTGGGATGCCCAGCTGCACTATTCTTCGAGAGTATTTCCTGATATGCATGCATGGATTGACGAAACTATTAAGTGGTTTACGACAAATTCACATCTGGATCTGATAATTCGAATACATCCTGCTGAAGTGACAGGCAAGATTAAAGCAAGGGATCAAATCCTGAAGTATATTGGAGAAAAATTCCCAAAGCTGCCCGCAAACATAAAAGTTATTGGACCGGAAGTTAGCGTCTCTACCTACAAATTGATGGATATTTGTGACCTTGGACTGATATTTGCCACTAAGGCAGGAATCGAATTGGCCGCACTTGGAAAACCATTAATCGTGGCGGGAGAATCTTGGATCAGGGGGAGAGGTCTCTCGGTAGATCCCACTTCCAGGCAGGAATATTTCGCCCAGTTGGAAAGATTCTCGAAGAATCCAAAATCTTTACCAACTGACGTAGATGCAGCTCTTAAATTCGCACATTACTTTTTCTTTCAAAAGACACAAAAAGTTAATTCAATAAAAGCATTATCGCACTATCCTTACTTGAGGCCTCAAATAAAGAGAGACTGGGAATTAATGGATCCAGGGTTGCTAAATTTGATACACAGTATTGAAAATCTCTAATCTAACGTACGCCACATACACCTGTTTCATCTGTGACTAGAACTAGCTTGTCACTTTCCTTACACTTAAGTGTTGCGTTTTTCGAAAATGACTGTTGGCTAATCTCTCCTGTGGTGGCAAGGATTAAGCCTGTCTTATTCCTAAAGTAGTATCTAACCTCCTTAAACTCACCCGAGTTTTGCAGAGATAATCTCTCGGCTTTCATTTGTTGGACTAATATATTTGAGTCATTCTTTACTTCTAGATAAGAAACAAAAGTTATTTGGAAATTCAGAGCAATTAGAACTAGAAGCGCCCAAAATGTATTTTTGAGAAATAAACTTAGAAATTTGTGAGAGCTTAGAATTTTAATTGCAATTGAAATGATGTAGGTGCTCAAGAAAACAATTGCTAAATATTGAGGGTAATAACGAGCCATGAAACTCAGAGGCATGAACACCGAAATGATCGAATAATAAACGAGTAGATAGCCTGAAAAGTACATTGTTTTCTGCAGTTGTGTTGCCTCTAAATCTAACCGAATTTTTGCAGTGCGACTTAAGTAGGCAACTAAAAGTATCGACCCTAGAGCGAAGAGTGACGAGATTACAAGAAGGTCTCCCCATAGTGGTCCAAAACCACCTATTCGCGAATCCAAGAATCCAGCATCATTACGCTCTGATCTCGTCGGAATGCTAAAAAGTCCATCCATTAAAATCTCACTAGGATTTAAAGAAGTTCTTCCGGTAATAACCGTTTGAACGCGCTCAACTCCGTTCATTTCGATAAACTCAGGTATTGAACCACCCCATGTACTGGCTACCCAAGATTTGTTTGCAAGCCAGGGCATCTTTCCATTTAGAAAGTTTGATGCGAATTTACCGATTGGGAAGTAAATGAGAGACAGTAGGACAAAAAAGGAAATCGATACTCTTGGTTGTCGCAGATTTTTTATGAACAGCGCTTTATCATGTTTGTACTCAGAACCATTCATGTATTTCAGGAATCTTCCTATAACAATATAAATAAAGGCAAGAATGAGAGGGATTATTAAGGCAACCAATTGCAATTTGATTGATGGCACCAAGATTACAAGTATGACGAACGACATCACGCTGATTTTTTCGAGACCGTCATCTAGAAACATTTTAGCACAAATTAAAATACAACATATCAAAAGACAATAACCAACCAAATCCGTATACGCAGAATTTACTTGTTGAATAACTATCGGCGACATCAAGAATATGGAGATTGCACCGATTGGTGAGAGCTTCCTGCCAGGAGTATTCCTATTCCTCTTCTTTGACTCTAGTAACTCAAAAACTTCAAGCAATTTTACAACAGTAAGGGCAAGGAACAGGATGTTTACAAATAGATAGGATGATTCAACCCCAAATAGTAAATTGTAGAAAGATTGAATAGTCGAAAATCCGATACCTGTTTCGATCCTGCTCTCACTCAAGTTGGTTTGAATCAAGAGGCTACTCGAACTAATTAAGATTGAGCTTTCCCCTTCGGGTTTCAATGGATTCCAACCAGTAGAAATTGCTTCAGTAACCAATAAATGGTTTGACACGCTATCTGCATTTGTGTCTGGATAGATTGAGAATAATCTATTTATTTGACTTGCAATGGCAATTAAGGTGAAGACTATGATTGCACTGGCTGAATTTGAGCTTAAGGAGTTTCTTGATGAGCTATGAAGTGTATGAGCAAAGAAACTCACTAGTAAGCAGATTCTCACCAAATTTAGAAATGTATCCGTTAAAGTGACGCGCTGAACATCAAAAAACCAAAGAATATTGAAAAAGACTAAGGGAGTTACAAGAAAAAGTAGAATAAAATTGAAAATTCTATTCAGTGTTCGCGTTGAGTAATTAACGATGGCATTAACCCTATTTTGGCTTTTCTTAACTTTACTCTGTTGAACTTTATTCACAAATTCTCCGTCTTGATCAATCTATTCGAACTACATCGCCAGTCCCCATCAAATGTACCTTAACATCCCATGCCTTATGCTCTAGACCGGCTGACGTTAACCACGCGACCTTATCTTGACGCCCTAGCACTTCATTTAAATCGCTACCTGGTCCCTCTTTGATGCTAACTAGACCTTAAGTTATTGTAATTTTCTTAATTGCGGCAACGGCCTTTCCATCTGGTGATGGATGATCTTCGATTAACTGCTATTAATTGTGGTTCAGGCCGAGGTCTATTGCGCAAAATACTTCAAATCCATGGAATAGATGCGCTCGGAGTAGATTCAGATTTAGGTATGTTCCGGTTATGTCGTGAAAATAGTCTGCGAGAAATTAATGAGGAGGTGCCTACTTACATTAGAGGTCTATCCGATGATTCAGTTGATCTAATTACTGGATACCATATTATTGAACATTTAGACTTTAAAGACTATCTTGCCTGCATCGCGCAATGTTTTCGAGTTTTTGGAAAGAATGGCATTCCTATTCTTGAATCACCTAATCCTGATAGCCTCATAGTTGGGGAGCCTGCATTGTAGGGAGATCTAACTCATGCAAAGTCCGTTCCGCCGAAGCTTCTAGATTTCTTCTGCAGATTCGCTGGGTTTCAGGAAACACTACTTTGATTGCTACAGCACTCGTAGATAATTCTACGATTATTCTCGATTATCCCTATTTGAGGTGTTTGGGCCCTCGAGTCTTGACTATTCAATCATCGCAGGCAAATTTGTTTCATCACTCGGAAGGAACAGTTTGCAATTCCTGAATGTTGTTGAGGTTGAGATGCAAAACTTGGCTCACAAATACGATAAATTGCAATTTCAAAGAACGACCTAGGTGCAAGTGCAACTCAAAAATTTAGAATTTTGCCTCTTTGCAATTGTACAGGACGAAACTTGGCGAATCAATATTGTTTTCTGCCTTGCTAAATTAGGGCTCTGGTTTAAGTTAGTTTCTCGTAGGTGTTTGATTTTGATCTACTTAAATTTCAATAGAATTAAATTTCTGTAAGTTTGAGGTATGCCCTTTACCAGCTTTGCTGTCAACGTTAAGGCTGTTTTAATGAGTGATGTAAGTTTCCCAAGCCCTTTCATAAAGTTTGCATTCACGTTAAAGAAATTACTCTTTCATTCGAAGGTTTTCTTATCAACGTGATGTACAGTAGAGAGGCTTCTGACACTTTAACCTTGAGGAGGCTCTGTGGTGAAAGGATCTACATGAATAGTGTTGAGTTTAAGTTAACCATATTGCTTCCTTGTCTGAACGAAGCCGAAACTCTTGAAGTTTGCATAGAAAAGTCGCAAGCTTCTATCCAGAAGGCTGGATGGAGCGGAGAAGTGCTAATTGCGGACAATGGTTCGACAGACGGAAGCAAGGAAATAGCCGTGAAACTTGGCGCAAGAGTTGTTGAGATTTCAAAAAATGGCTACGGCGCCGCTCTAATAGGTGGAATTCGGGAAGCTAAATCTGAGTACATAATTATGGGTGATGCGGATGATTCTTATGCTCTTGATGATTTGCAGTTATTCATCTCGAAATTGGATGAGGGTTTCGACTTAGTGATGGGCAACAGGTTTCAAGGTGGTATAGAACCAGGTGCAATGCCTTGGCTTCACAAGTATCTTGGAAACCCAGTTCTGAGCTGGCTTGGCCGCCTCTTCTTTAAAGTCCCTGTCCGGGACTTTCATTGTGGCTTACGGGCGTTTAGGTCAGATGCAATTCGTGAATTGAACTTAAAGTCTACAGGTATGGAATTTGCAAGTGAAATGGTTGTAAAAGCATCCCTATCTGGGCTGAAAATCACAGAGGTACCGACGACATTGAAACCAGATGGCAGATCTCGAGCTCCTCATCTAAAGACTTGGCGGGATGGATGGCGGCATCTCGTATTTCTATTAGCAGCCAGTCCTCGATGGTCATTCATTTACCCCGGAATGCTTTCATCCTTAATCGGAATTTTACTTATAATCGCCCCGCTCCGGAATCAAACTGAATATCTTTTTTTCACGCTGTTTCCGCTTCTTGGAATGACTCTTGTTAACATAGGTTTTTTAGCAATTTTCTTAGGCATCATGGCTCGAGTTTTTTCGACAAATTTGGGAACTATCCCTGCAAACAAAAACTCGAAATTTATCTCAGAATTTTTCACATTCCAAAACGGGATTCTGATTGGGAGTACATCCGCAATTCTCGGTCTGATTTCCCTAGCGATTAATTTCATAAATGCCAAAAGTTTTGTTGTTAGCGTGATTGATCCACATAAATCAGTTACCAACATACTTTCTCTTTGTGCTATCAGTGTTGGATTCCAATTAATATTCACTTCTTTTCTTGCGTCACTTATGCAAACCCTCAACCCCAATACGAGCGACTAGAAATAGATTCTTTCCTATAACTTTTTGTAATCCAAGGAGGTCCAGATATGTGCTTAAAGGAAAAATGAAACGATCGTAAAACTGTACTGATCTTTTAGATCCAATATTTAGTGTGCTTCTCCAACCAAACAACTTTATTGCAAGGCTAGCAATAACACCGATTGAATCAACAAAGTCACAAGAGATAACTTCAAAACCATTTCCCTCAAATTTTGCTACTAGATCACTCTTGGAATAGCGCCTATAATGACCAACCTTGTGGTCCAAATCTGAAAACAAAAACTGCAAAGCTGGAACATAGATCACAACGATGCTAGACGACTTCATAACTCGCCTGAAGTTCGAGATTGTATCAAAATCTTGTTCGATGTGTTCGAGAACATTGCTGCAATAGACGATGTCGTATTTTTGTGACACATCTTCTAAATCTGGGTAGACGACATATCCTTTACTTTTCAAGTCTCTTTGGGATACTTCGTCTATTTCGACGCAGTCAGGTTTGACGCTTGTGTGGAGAAGCCATAAATCCGCCAGGGACCCGAGCCCTGCACCAAAATCTAATACGGTTTTACCAGAAGAGTATCGGGACATTCCAATAAATTTTTTTATGAGATATTGGTTATATTTTTTTAAGGCAGAATCAAAATCTAATAACTCTACATATCCGGAGTAGGTTTTTTGGCGGCTATTCTGTTTAGTTGGTCTTTTTTTATTCAATTTAAAACTCGCTATCTACTTTTTCAAGGAAATGATCAACCACTGTTGAGATGTTTTTGCTTTAAAGTAGGCGCGAAAAAAATCAAAGGCACTAAAGCAAATTACCAAGGGTGCAAAGAAGTAGCTAAGGTAGAGAGGTGCAATACTTGTAGAATTAAACCTTCTGCGACCCAACGAAATTAGCGAAAAAGCCCAAAATGGCCCTGCTGGGATGAATTCCTGTGACTCCACTTTGAGTCCCGCAGAGATGACTAGATTCTTAAGACTTTTATCGTTATAAATATAAAAATGTCTTGGGGTGTGAAAACCTCCCCAGTATGTTCGTCTAAAAATTCTATAATCTATTGCTTTATAGTTTGGTGTTTGAAGAATGGCAATGCCGTCATGAGAAAGATTTGATCGTATTCCACCAAGGAAATCTGAAGGGTTCTCCACATGTTCAAGAATATTTAAGGCCAAAATCACGTCAGATTTTTCCGTAGATTTATACTCTTCAAACCTTGAATTGACAAATTCATGTCCGTTGGAATTGGCAAACTTTTTAGAATTAGGATCAAGATCAACCACTATCGACTTAGTAAAAACCCCGTTGTAAGCTTTCAATAGTGTGCTTAACTGTTGCCCAGTTCCACCGCCTATGTCTATTGCCTTTAGGTCTCTCCCTTCAAATCGCTTCAAGATTTTACGATATTTAAATTGATCGATTCTGAATTTTACATCATAAAGCCAGTTGTGGCCCTCGGGTGAATAGGAATAATAATTTGAAGGATAAATCTCACTTAGATGATTCAATTCCATTTGATTAATTACGATATAACCACAAGACTCACACTCGAAAAAGTCATAGATCTTTTTTTGCATTGTCGAATATTCGTGATCAAAATTTGAACTAACCTTCTGAAGTTTAGTTCCACAATCTTTACACTTCATGGTGCTTTCCAAATTGAAATGAACTGTTTGGTAAAAGTTGTATCCGTAGAAGCAACTAATGGCCCGATTTTTGTGTCTAATATAAACAAATGTACTTCCTTTAAATTTTGAAAACTGATTGAAGGATCCCAGTGATGTAAAAGGTGTCTCGTAAAGCCCATGGATCCGTACAGTTGACTTAGAATTGACTTTGTAAAGGTTCTTGTGGTGGCTTGTGTTGATTTGACTGATGTTGAATTACCCATTAGAACATTCCATACTGATGGGTCAACGTTTCCAACGTACCGGTGCTCCAACAAGTTTCTTAACATACCGAGCCCTGGTGTTAGAAGATATGTCGCAAGTAACCAACAAAATTCCCCTAGACGGAAAGCTCCCGCCAAAATCATAGTTAAAGTCGCTAGATGAATAATTCCTCCACAAAATGGGACCAACCAATGTGACATTTTTGGGGTGTTTTCCCGCTTTGTGGTCACCCTGCTTCGAACTTGCTTTCTAAGTTTTAGAGTTCTAAAGGTTCGAATTCCTGAGAAAGCGCTTGCTAACCAAGTCAAATCAAGTTTATCCATGTGTGCATTTTCTGGATCGCCTGGCTCACCTAAATTTCTATGATGCTCGATATGTGTAATTCGATATTGATCAACTGCAACTACAAAAAACCAACCAGCTACAAAGTTGCAAAAGAGATCATTTGTTTTTCGAGTAGGTGCCAGTAAATAGTGGGCTCCTTCGTGAATCACATTAAGTAGTCGAAGTTGCAGCAAACTTAGTGGGACTATTGCAACCAATACTAGGATCCAAGGGAGCGCTGTATTGATCATCACAAAAGATAAGGAAAGACATGCGAAGAAAGTAGTGAGAATGCCCAAACGTATTCGGAGGTAGTTGGGCACCAAACTTTTTCGAAACGTTCCGTAGGTCTCGCCTGAACTATTTGTTAGTTTGGACAGGCCTGGGAGTAAGGGTGGCATCCAGGGTTCGTGTTGAAAATGAATAGGCGTCTCCTTCATAATCAAATTATACTAGAGTTTACTCTTTTGCAGAGAAACTCACTTAGAAGCCTTCTAGAAAAGGACGAATTCAATTTACCTAAACGTTCAAAACTGGCTGCTGGTAAAGCGCTCAACACTATAGTTTCAAAGCGTGAAAATGTATGTTTAATCCAGAACTACTGAACCTGTGGGTGTCATCAAATGCACCGCAACAATCCCCGACTCACCCTCATTCGTCGACGGGTCAATGAACTCAATTTCTGTGCCATTTAATCCAGCGAGAATCTCTGTCTTAAACCATGAGTCTGCTAGCTGCTCAGTGTCAGCAATTGTAATCTTCTCAATTGCAGCAACTGCTTTTCCATCTTGTGATGGGTGATCAGCGGTTAACCATTGGATAAAGAATGGAAGTTCGCGAGAGTCTGTAATCTCATTGACTCCAATCTGCTTCCACTTAAGATCGGTGCCGTCTGGGCGTGTGCGGTGACCTTGGGTTGCGCTGCGTCCAAACTTCTCTTCAACCTTTGAAATATCTTCAGTAGCAAAAACCCACGTTAACCAGCCACCACCTTCTTGTGCTTTCTTACTAACAGCTTTACCCCAAGGGGTTTGCTCCGTTGCTGGGTGATCTAGTGGACAGACAACTTCGATATATTGACCGTTTTGAAGAGGCAGTGTGAAGTTACGTGTCCCAAAGCGTGGGTGGACACCTCCATCAACGAAGGTGGAGCCAAGGCGTGAGCCGAGGCGTTGAACTGTGTCGGCTAGTTGATCATGGGAAGTTACATATGAGACATGGTCTAAGCGCATAGGGAAATCTTGCCCTATTAAAGGGGGTGCTAATTACCAAATCTGCCCTTTTTAAAGAATTTTTTACAGCCCTTTGGATTCAATTAACTTCTCGAGTTGGGTAGATGTTGCTCTCACCTGGGCTTTTGTTTTTGAAATTGGTATATTTTCCTGGAAATCTTTGCTGTAGCCAGCGGGAAGAATTTTTTCCCTGGTTATTGGCCCCTCCACGGAGGCAATATCAAAGTCAGCTTCGGAAAGCTTTGAGTATTTTAGGACAGCGTTTGACCAAGCGAATATCCAAAACTGAAAATACCCAAAGAAGTGCCGCCTATTTGGGTTCGATAATAACAATTTGGCTCCTCTTGCCACCCAAAAAATTCTACTTGGGCGACCAGCAAATCTAATTAATCTGAGGACCAGCTGAGCTACCGCGGCTGGGTTTTTCACTAGCAACTTTACAAAGTTTTTTGGATTGCCGTACCCCGTTCTATTTAACGGAATATAGTTTCCGGAATCCAAATTTTTAATAAAGTTCTCTAGGCGCTTGAATTGGTAGGAGCCCGAAGTAAAAGTTGTAATAAAGTGCTTATAGCCGATTATGATCTTTTCGGCAGGTAGTAAGTACAACATATTGGTTTGATACTTATAGCCTCCCAAGCCATATCGCACATTTCTAAGTCTTCCAGCTAATTTCATTCTCCTAAAAAGCGGGGTCCCGGGAAGCGCAGTCAGCAATGATGGATCGCCGCTCAACATGCCTGAATTTTCCAGGCCATCCAGAGTTGATTGAAAAGATGTCTCAGAATCCGAATCAAATCCGAAGATTAACCCGCCGACAACTACAAACCCAAAGCTCTGAATGTATTTTATTGCATCGACTAACGAATCTGGAGATGTATTTTGCAGTTTTGCAGTCTCCAAGAGCGAATTGGCTTCAAAGCTTTCTACTCCAATGAATAGCATATCAAACCCTGCTAATCGCATTTTTTGCATTAACTCGGGTTGATTTCTTAAAGTAATTGTCAGCCAAGTGTACAAACTTACTTTTTTATTACTCTTTGATTGCCACTCTAGAATTTCATCTAAAACATGATTTGCCCATGCTAAATCTCCAATAAAATTATCACATGCTAGAAGAATTGATGTTACGCCGAGAGAGGCAAAATAGTCTAATTCTTCGACTATTAAGCTTGCGGGCTTATTATGGGGACGATTATTGTCATTTAATATTCGGATATCACAAAATTCACATAGAAATGGGCATCCCCTACTAACTTCAACAACAGCTCCGTAATAGTTGTGGATGCTCTTTTGAATCAATTCTCGGTTGAGTAGCATTGCATCATCCATATTAAATCTCTGCATATTTCTAAAAACTCGGTTAGGTGGATTTTCACTTACTATAGACTTCAGATAATCGGCAATCAATTCTTCACCATCACCAATAAAAATAAAGTCAAAATCACTTAGAGCGGCAAGATCGCCTGCCTGGTCGAATGACCAGGCTATTGGACCCCCAAGTACTATTCTCGCCAATGGAAATTTTCCTTTGATTTGTTTGGCGACCCGCAATAGGTTTGAATAGTCCTGATTAATTCCAGAAAATAAAAACAAATCTGCGTCGTTCAAAGAAGAAAAACTCTCGTATCGGGAGTCGTAGAGTTTTACTTTGAATCCCTCTGCCGAGGGCAGGTGACTAGCCAACGTATAGGCCCACACGGGCATGAATTGTGCTCCATAGTTTTGGGTGTCGGCGTATAAGGGTTCAGGGGCATGTACAAAAGTCACTCTCATGCCTCAAATACTACTAACCCAACTGAGATATAGTTCACAAAATGCAGAGATCGAGTCCTTGGAAGGACCAAATTAAGCCTGAAAACTGCTCCCCGAATAGATAAGGAGCCCAGTTGAAGAATCCAAGAGTCTTAGTTGTTGTACCAGCCTTGAACGAAGCCGATTCAATCAACGTCGTGATTACAGGTCTACTTCAAGAACCTTCAATTCATAGCATTTTAGTTGTAGATGATGGCTCAACCGATTTAACTCCAATAATTGCTAAGAACGCAGGGGCTATTGTTATTTCACACCTATCTAACTTAGGTGTGGGTGCGGCTTTGCACACAGGTTTTAAATATGCCTTCGAAAATGACTTTGACTTTGTTCTCCAATTTGATGCCGATGGCCAACATCGTGTAGAGGAAATTCAAGTTTTGATGCAAAATTTAAAGGATAACGATATTTTGATTGGAAGCCGGATAAACAGTGAAGGAAAATTTAAAGCTACTTATGATATGTCCTTGCCTCGAATTATAGCCATTAAATTTTTATCGCTTTTAATTTCGAAATATACCCGCACAACAATTAGTGACGCTACATCGGGCTTTAGACTTAATTCACGAAAAACAGTTAGAGTTTTCGCAAGCTCCTTTCCATCTAGTTACCTTGGAGACACTGTTGAAAGCTTATTGATTGCACATGACTATGATTTGCGAATTAATCAAATTATTACTCAAATGGAGCCAAGGCTTTTAGGTAAACCGAGCCATAACTTTGCCGCTTCGTTCTTCAGATACCTACATGTCTTGGCTAGAATACTCCTATTTTATTGTGCCAGAACTCTTCGCGCTCCAGGTAAATTGATTGGCAAATGATATGAAAAAACAACAGATTGATGATGATTACAGAATCCCTCAGAAGTTCGCACTTTTCATCCTATTTTCAGCATTCTTTACCACGGCTAGTTTTTATGTAACTTCAGCCATGCAACTTAGCCCTTGGGTCCATTCACTCTTATCTAATGCATTATTGATCATAGGAATAATTAGGATCTGGGCGACGAATAAGGGGTTAGTCAAGAGAAAAGTAAGATCGATTATTATCGGCCTTGCGGCTATTATTAGCTTCGCTTTTTATCCGTTTCGAGACTTTTCTGCAGATACTATCTCCATTTATCGTACTGCACAGAGGATGATCAACCTTGGTTGGAATTTCATTTATGATCCTCTAGGCAATATTTTTGAGAATCAAGATGCTTCAAAATACTCTTGGGAAAATCCGAGCTACGTAACAGCTGCAAGTAAATTACCCTATGCCTTACGTAATCAGTTTTACTTGATTTTTGGTGAAAATTCAAGCATAGTTTCGAATTTGTTTTTAATTGTTGTACTTCTAGTGCTCATGTTAAATAGCAACTTGATGAAAACCTTTAAGCCAGGTTTTGCAAGAACTATCCTTGTAATTTCTATATTTGCACCAACTGTAGTGACTCAATTCACTTCCTATTATTCCGATTTTCATATCGGTATTTTCGCAACAATAATTGTTTTTTGCATCATTGAGAAATTTTATTTTTGTCCTAGCTTGAAAAATTCGAAGAATTTAGATTCCATAATTCTGGTTTCTCTCGGACTGCTTTTGTTGTCGAAGTTGAGCGGATTTATTCCCGTCATAATTATGCTAATTTTGCTCTTTGCGTTTAATGGAAAGTTTAGTCAGCAATTATCTTTTTTTAAGAATAGATACATAATAGTACCTACTCTTTCTTTGGGTATCTTATTTTTACAAATGTATCTTAATTTGCAGAATTTTCAAGATGCGTTTTATCCTGTTGGGAAATCTACCACAAGCATCCTCATGGGTACCCAGACGGGATTTATTTTTGATTACCAAGTAATTGGATTTTTGAAGAGTATCTTTGGGTTTCCATCGATCGGTAATTTTAACTCTCTTGCTCCTAATTGGATTCAAGACTTAGATGTAAACTATGTGAGAGGTAATCTATCCCCGATTGATTTGGGGGCTGTGGACATAAGAGTCAGCGGCTTTGGTTTTGGTTATGGCCTTGTTTACTTAGCGGTAGTCGCGATTAACATTAGACTTTTTCTCAAGTTTCCTGATGAAAGATCGCGCTCCTTGGGTCTTCTCATAATTTTCTTCTTGGTGCCTTTCATTCCAGGGTCTTACTGGGCTCGACTCATAGTTTATGTATATCCATTAGTTTGGGCGAGCATTGTCCGCAAGAAGCTGATTGAATCAAATAAATCAATTCAATTAAACGATGGGAAAAAGGGCTTGAGGGTAAAGTCACAGAACTATGCTGGATCGCTGTTGACGCTCATAGCGATAAATACAGTCATTGCATTCCAGAGTTCACTAATTAGTGATTTCAAGTCTTCTGCGCGGTTCTCGAATTTCACCTCTGAAGTAAGTAGGGTTATCAACTCGAGTCCAAACCCTAGTGTGGCTGCTCGAAATAGTTCGATTCCAAATGATCTAATGATGCTATTTCCGGAGCTAAAACTTAGTACTTGTGAAATTTCCAATGCCAAAGTTATTGATTTTGAAACTTGGGTTTGTGACTAGTTTCTGTGAATCACATAAGCGAAAACAGGGGAGGCGTGGATAGGCCTTCTTTTAGCGCGCCAACACACACATCAGCGCTTCAACCGTCAGCAACGGCGCCGCGTTATGACCCAAATTAACCCTTGCCTCCATGATGGCGCCTATTTTGTTTATCGTTGTCTGAGGCTTGTTATTAGCTGCATAAGCATTAATCTCATTTTCAAGCTCTTTATTAATCAGGCAGTCATTACTACCCGCCTGCACCATCATGACATCGCGGTAGAAGGTGGCAATATCTAAAAGTGCTGCATCAAGACCATCTCTCACCATTCTTGTGCTGCGAGCCTTTTGTTCTTTTTCTAACTCCTTTATTGCTTTGCTACCACCCGATGCCATCCCTCTGCCCGTAGCACCTTTGCCATAGGCAAGTGATAAATCATCAACTTCTTTTTCATTGCGCTCATCAGCTGCACTGTTTGCTTGTTCTGTCGCTAAATCAACTAAGGCTTGCGCTGCAGCAAAAGCAGAAGAGATTCCTTTTAAAGAAAGTGGCAGCGCCATGATGGTGGTGCGGGTGTTGCGCACTGATTCATTGTTAGCTAAATATCTAGCACGTCCAATGTGTCCTTGGCTGACTCTTGCTGCAAAATCTGCCATTGCTGGTGATATGCCATCGCGCTTTTGTAGTACTTGAGCAACTGCGGTATTAGATGGCGTGACAAGTTGAAGGTGGCGACAGCGTGATCGAATAGTTGGCAAAACATCATGTAGCGTTGGAGCACAGAGCAACCACACAGTTCTATTTCCTGGCTCTTCAATAGCCTTTAGTAACGCATTGGCTGCAGACTCTGTAAGTCTGTCAGCATCTTCCATAACAACCACACGCCAACCACCCATAGATGGTGCCCAAGCAACACGTGTAAGAAGCTCTCTTACTTCATCAATCTTTATTGATAGCCCTTCAGTTCTAATGATTTCAACATCTGGATGTCCTCCACTTGCTGCAGATCTGCATTGATTACATTCACCGCAGCCATCTTTAGGACAAATCAACGCTTGTGCAAAAGCAACTGCAGCAGAAGATCTGCCAGAGCCTGGTGGGCCTGTGAAGACCCAGGCATGG
>Ga0209550_10002337_pt1 | contig 18225 bp, 16 predicted proteins | sample LauGreSuBDMM15SN_2_FD_187567 | JGI IMG/M metagenome (GOLD analysis project Ga0209550, IMG submission 187567) | Freshwater lake microbial communities from Lake Michigan, USA - Su13.BD.MM15.SN (SPAdes) (version 5) | ecosystem: Environmental > Aquatic > Freshwater > Lake | place: Lake Michigan...
GGTTCGGGTTTTCGCCATAGCGCCCGTCTTTCGGCCGCCGCGACGGCTGCACATAGGCCGCTTTCCAATGTTTCGGCCCGAGCGCGCGCAGTGTTGTCGCCGGATGAAACGTACCCGCGCCCACTTCCATGTCGTACGGTTGCAAAATCACGCATCCCTGCGCCGCCCAGAACTGGTGCAAGGTCAGGATCAGGTCTTGGAATGAACGGGTCGGCGCGAGGCCGTTGGAACCAGTGTTTTGCATCGTCTCGTCTGCTCTTTTATCGTTTGTTGCGCCGCACCGTAGAAGCGCGCCTTGAACGGGTCAAGGGATCACCCGATCACTGTCGGCTTCACCCACCACTCCGGTTGCGCCGCCCTGATCCGCCGCGCCGCATCCGCCGTCGCCACGCAATCATCGAACACGCCGAACACCGTCGCGCCCGAACCCGTCATGCGGATCAACCGGCACTCGCGATGCCCGCTCAGCACGTCAATCGCATCCCCGATCTCGGGAACCAGCTCGATTGCCGCCTGCTGCATATCGTTGCGTCCCTCGTTCAGCAGCGCCAACACCGCCGCACGGGACATGTCTTCCGCCGGTTGGGAATGTTGCCGCGCATTGACGCGCTCTCCCGCCTCAAGCCCGATCGCGGCAAAAACCGCCGGCGTCGACGCCGCCTTGCCCGGGTTCACCAGAACCGCGTGAAGCCTCGGAAATTTCAGCGGCACATCCAGCCTCTCGCCGATCCCGCGCATCATCCGCGCCCGCCGGTCAAGACATACCGGCACATCGGCGCCCGTCGCCAGCGCCACCTCGCGGAAGATCGCCTCGTCCATCGACAGGCCATTCAGCCGCGCCAGCAACCGGAGTGCCGCCGCCGCATCTGCCGATCCGCCGCCAAGACCCGCCGCCACCGGCAAGCGCTTCACCAGATGAAACGCCCCTGTCCTCAGCCCCGGCCGCGCCGCCTGCAACGCCCGCGCCGCCCGCAAGACGTGATTATGCTCGACAGGCCCCGCCTCCGCCGCACGCGGGCCGGAAACAAATAGCGACAACTCCGCACTTTCCGTCAGCGATACTTCATCCCCGATCCCTGCAAACGCCACTAGGCTCGCGAGCTCATGATAGCCATCCATACGGCGGCTCTCAATATGCAATGTCAGATTGATCTTTGCAGGCGCCCGCGCCGTCCCGACCCACACCATCAGGCTGCTCAGCCGCCGCTCGCCGACGTCGTATCGTCAGGGAGGCCCTTTTCGATCTTGTCGAGAATTTTTTGCAAATCCTCCGGCTCCGGCTTCAGATCGCGCGCATGGTTCCACTGGAAGCCCGCCTCCAGCTTCCGCCCCAACCGCCAATACACATCTCCCAGATGATCATTGATCACCGGATCGGACGGCTTCAGCGACACCGCCTTTTCCATATACTCCAGCGATTCCTCATATTTCCCGAGCCGGTAATAGGCCCAGCCGACACTGTCGACAATATATCCATCCTTCGGCCGCAACTCGACGGCGCGCTTAAGCATTTTGAAGCCTTCTTCCAGATTGATCCCCTGATCAATCCACGAATAGCCGAGATAATTCAACACGAGGGGCTGATCCGGCCAAAGCTCCAGTGCTTTCCGGAAATCGGCCTCCGCCTTGGGCCATTGCTTGGTGCGCTCATAGCTAATGCCACGCGCGTAAAACAGGCTCCAATGGCTTGAATCCGCCTGCCCGATCAACGCAATCGCGTCCGAATAGGCCTTGCCCGCCGCCTCGAATTCCTTCCGCGAGCGATACACATTACCCAACGCCGAATACGCATCCAGGCCCCGCGCATGGCTGATCAAGCTGTTCAGCTGTTTGACCGAGTCTTCCGAGCGGCCAAGTTGCTCCAGATTAAGTGCTACCTGCAATTCCGAATTGTACCGGAACGAGGAATTGATCGGCACCAGATCATACACCTCGTTTGCCGACCCCAACTGCCCCATGCGCTCATAGACCTCGCCAAGCATCATGATCGCCATTGCATTGGTCGGATCAAGCCAGAGAGACAATCGCAAATAGATCAACGACGCCAATTCGTCGCCTTCGCCATTGCCCGCCGCACCGAGACTGTAAAGCACTTCGGCGGCACCCGACGCCGCCGTATCCACAGGCGGTTCAAGTGCCTTGCCCTCTTCGAGCGCCTTGATCTGGTCAAGAACCAGCGGATGGCGCGGCATCAATTTCTTGAAATCGGCATAGACCTTCTTCGCCTGGTCGCGATTGCCGCGCTGCGCCAGATAGCGTCCATAAAGGTCCGTCACCCGCAGCGTATTGCTGCCGGTCGCGTAAGCCTGCGACAGCATCACATCGGATATCTCGTGTCGTCCCGAAATATTTGCGATCAACCCGCCATGCAAATTGCGGAAGACGCTGAATGTTTCCTCGCCCTTCAGACGATCGATCGTTTCCATCGCACGCCGGAATTCCTTCGAACCCACCAAGGTCCAGGCCGAAAGCAACGTGGCGGTCAGATCAGCCGCCCGCCCCCGCCCGCCCTTGTTCAGATAGGTCCGCGCCTGCGCATATTGCCGCGTCTTGATCCCGCGAACGCCAAGCGCCAGACGCGCGATCTCGTTACCCGGTTCCTGCTTCGCGATCCGCTCGGCCAGCTTCAGCGCATCGGTCATCTGCCCTTCCGCAAGCAGTGTCACAAAGGTCCGCTCGATCAACTCGCCGCTTTTCGGGTCTTCTTTCAAGGCCTCTGCGTAATAAAAAGCCGCCACCGCCGTGTCCTTTGAAAGCCCCGCCACAAGCCCTGCCAGATAATTGCCGGAGAGCGACTCGGCGCTATCATCTTGCGGCACCGTGTTGGCGCTTGCTACGTTCGTGGTTGAAGCACTGGTCGCGAAAGACAAAACCGCCGCAACGAATACAAGGCGGGAAAATTCCAACATGCGGGCATAAAAAAGGGTCACTCAGTCATCTTCCCATTCATTCGGGCGCGCTGGACACGCATGATACAGCATCAAGTTCGATAAGCCATCACTGCAGATTACCAAATTCTGAATCGGAAAGAATAAGTTTTCGTTACATATTTGGATAATTCGGTCCGCCGCTCCCCTCGGGCGTCACCCAAGTGATGTTTTGGGATGGATCCTTGATATCGCAGGTCTTGCAGTGCACGCAATTCTGCGCATTGATCACAAAGCGCGGATCCGTTTTTGCAACCTCATCGGCATAAACCACCTCGTAAACCCCTGCCGGGCAATAGAGCCGCGCCGGTTCTCCGTAAAGCGGCAGGTTTTTCGCAACTGGCACACTCGGATCTGACAGTTTGAGGTGAACGGGCTGATCTTCCTCGTGCTGCGTCGCAGCTAAAAACACTGACGACAATTTATCGAACGAAACCACCCCGTCCGGCTTCGGATACGTGATCGGCGTCACCTCGGCCAACGGCTTCAACGTCGCATGGTCGGCCTTGGTATGCTTGAGCGTCCCAAACGGCGAAAACCCGAACAGATCATTGCACCACATATCAAGCCCGCCCAGTCCGATGCCGATATACGTGCCGAACCGCGACCAGAGCGGCTTCACATTGCGAACCTTTTTCAAATCTTTGCCAATTGGCGAACCGCGCCATGCCGCCTCATACGCAACAAGTTCGTCATTACCGCGACCGGCCGCCAGCGCATCCCCAACCGCGTCCGCCGCCATGATCCCGGAAAGCACCGCATTGTGCGAGCCCTTGATCCGCGCGACATTCACAAATCCAGCCGCACACCCGAGCAGCGCACCGCCGGGGAAACAAAGCTTCGGCACGGATTGCCAACCACCCTCGGTAATGGCGCGCGCGCCATAAGAGATCCGCTTGCCACCCTCGAACGTCTCGCGCATCATCGGATGCGTTTTGAACCGCTGGAACTCGTCAAACGGCGACAAAGTCGGGTTCGTATAGTTGAGATGCACCACAAAGCCGACAGAAACCAGCCCGTCTTCCAGATGATACAGGAACGATCCGCCGCCCGTTGAGCCATCAAGCGGCCATCCGAATGAATGCTGCACAAGTCCCGGCTGATGCTTGTCGGGCGCGACTTGCCAAAGCTCCTTGATCCCGATTCCGAATTTCTGCGGATCACTCTCGGCATCAAGCGCATACCTTTTGATCAGTTGCTTCGAGAGACTTCCCCGCGCACCCTCGCTGAACAGCGTATATTTGGCCCGCAACTCCATCCCGCGTGTGAAACCATCCTTGGCTTCGCCCGTTTTGGAAATACCCATATCGCCGGTCGCAACGCCGACAACCTCGCCGGCATCCCCGTAAAGCACTTCCGATGCCGCAAACCCCGGATAAATTTCAACGCCCAACGCCTCGGCTCGTCCCGCAAGCCAACGGCACACATTGCCGAGCGACACGATATAATTGCCATGATTGGACATCAGCTTCGGCATCAGAAAATTCGGTAGCCTGATCCCACCCGCTGGCCCGAGCATATAAAACCGGTCATCCGTCACTTCGGTCTTGATCGGAACCTCCGGATCGGAACGCCAATCTGGAATCAAACGGTCCAGCCCGATCGGATCGATCACTGCACCGGACAATATATGCGCCCCGACTTCGGATCCCTTCTCGACCACAACAACCGAGCAATCCGGATTGATCTGTTTCAGCCGAATCGCGGCGGAAAGCCCTGCCGGCCCCGCACCGACAATCACAACATCGAATTCCATGCCTTCGCGCGGGGTGGCCAGTGCCTCGCTGATATTCATACTCGGTCCTCTTGCTGAAGAGTCGTGGGGATTTTTCCCAATCTCTATGACAAGAGTTTGGCCGTGCTGCAACTGATCGTGTTATAAGTCAGTCGGTACACCCGTCCGTGCCAGTCCGAAACGCCGATAGAGTTGCAGAACCGCGATGGATCACGCTCTCAACACCGATGCGGACGCCGCCGATCTCTTGCGGTGGTACAGGCTTGCCGGTGTCGACGCGATCCTCGATGAAGAACCGCATGATCGTTTCGCCGAGCAACCCATCGTCGAAAGGCCGCCCGCACCGCGTGAAGCGTCCTCCGCCCTGCGACCTTCCGTCGCTCCCGCGCACGACACCGTAACATCACAGCAGCGCGGCACCGACCAAACCGCCCCGTTACGCCCTGAAGAGGCGGTGCTCTCTGCCCGGCGCCTTGCCGCTGACGCCACGACGCTCGCAGAACTCCGCACCGCGCTCGAAATCTTTTCCGATTGCGCCTTGAGCAAGACGGCCAAAAATCCCGTTGTTTCGAACGGACCGGTCGGCGCGCGTCTGATGATCATCGGCGACGTTCCCGATGCTGACGAGGATCGCACGGGTGAAGCATTTTCAGGCGAGGCGGGCGATTTGCTTGACAAGATGCTCGCTGCCATCGGCCTCAAGCGCAAGGATATCGCCCTGACCCCTGCCATTCCATGGCGACCACCAGGCAATAGGGCGCTTTCACCACATGAAATCACCCTGTGCGACCCGTTCCTCAAGCGGCAGATTGCGCTGATTCAACCCGGAATGGTCGTCTGCATGAGCAGTCTGGCGGCGCGTTTGACATTAGGCCGCACCGAGCAACTACTGAGAATACGCGGAAAATGGTTCGAGTGTTCGACAGGCGAGGCAACAGTTCCTGCCCTTGTCAGCCTGCATCCGGCGATGCTGCTACGCCAACCCTTGCAGAAGCGCTACGCTTGGCAGGATCTCAAAGAAATCAGGGCCCGCCTTGGCAGGCAGACCCCGTAAATCATACTCCGTGAAAATCTCGTGATCAGCGCAAATTGGCAGCGACATCCTTGAGGCCGGAGGTGACGATCGCATCGCCCTTGCTGCCCTTGAGTTCACTTTGCAACACGATCTCGGCTGCCTTTACTGCCGCATCCACTGCAGCACCGCGCACTTCCGCCAACGCGGTAGCTTCGGCCTGCGCAATGCGTTGCTCGGCCATCGCGCGACGACGCACCATGAACGCATCGAATTCGGCCTGCACAGACTGCGTGTAATGTTCTGCTTCCGTCCGGGCCATTGCCACAATCGAGTCGGCTTCTGATTCAGCGGCTTTGAACTTGTTCTGATAATCCGAAAGCACCCGTTGCGCTTCCACACGGAGCGCCTTTGCTTCCTCGAGTTCCTTACGGATCTGTTCGGAGCGATCATCGAGACTGCGGATCAGCGTCCCGAACGCACCGGCGCGATAGAGGATGCCGATAAAAACGACAAACGCCACAGCAACCCAAAAGCTTGCATCAAAAGACATGGCGCGCCTCAGTAATGGTTGATCTTTTCGACCGCCGCGACAATCGCGGCTTTCGGTGGTGCCTTGCCGGTAAACCGGGCGACAATGTCATGAGCGGCTTCAATGGCCATTTCACGGACATTTTCCATCGCACGCGCTTTGCTATCGGCAATTGTATGCTCTTCCGACGTGAGATTGGCCGCAATCTCCTCGTCAAACGCCTTCCGCTTTTCCATGATCTGGGCATTCAGACGATCACGCGTCTGCGCTCCGATCTCTTCGGCATGGGCATGGGCATCAGCAAGTGCTTTCTCGAAGGAGGCAATCGCTATTCCGGTCTCGTTTTTCAGCCTTTCGGCTTCGGCGAGGTCGGTTTCATGCGCCAGCCGTCTGGCTTCCAGAATTCCAGCCACCCGTGGCAGGGCGATCCGTGACATCAGCAGATAGAGAACGCCGAAGACAATGGCGAGCCAGATCAGCTGGGGCCCGAAAGTCGAGGAATCGAATGGCGGAAACGGCGCCTTCGCATGCTGATCATGCCCGACTTCAGTGGAGGTCGTCGCAGATTGCGTCATGTTTCCCTCGATAGGATTGAGAAAGGCCAGATCGGAACCGGAAAACCCGCCCTGTTAAGGGGGCGGGAAAATCGGCAAATTACCCGGCGTCGCAACGCTCGGCCGGGCTTTTGAATTAGATCACGAACAGCAGAAGGATCGCGACAAGGAACGCGAAAATGCCGAGACCTTCAGCAAGTGCCGCGCCGATGAACGCGCGACCGAACTGGCCGTCCGATGCCGATGGATTGCGCAGCGCTCCCGACAGGAAGTTGCCGAAAATCACGCCAACGCCAATTGCGGCGATGCCCATGCCGATAGCCGCGAGACCGGCGCCGATGTATTTTGCAGAGACGGGATCCATGAGAGTGCTCCTGTTGGGTAGATGGATCTAGAGGGAAAGAAAACCGGCCATTGAAATCAGTGCCCGGGATGGATGGCGTCGTTAAGATAGACGCAAGTGAGAATAGCAAAGACATACGCCTGAAGCCCGGCGACCAGTAATTCCAGTGCCGTCAGTGCCACGGTCATGGCAAACGGCAACGGCGCCAGAATGATTGCCCATGTGCCCGTGCCAAGCAACATCGCCACAAACCCGCCGAACACTTTCAGCGTGATGTGGCCTGCCAGCATATTGGCAAACAGACGGACCGACAGGCTGATCGGCCGCGACACGAACGAGATCACTTCGATCATCACCAGCAATGGCAGAAGAAACGGGGATACGCCCGACGGCACAAACAGATTGAGAAAATGAAAGCCGTGCCGCACGAAGCCGTAGATCAAAACAGTCGAAATCACGAGCGCCGCAAGCGCGAAAGTGACGATGATATGGCTTGTGACCGTAAACGTATAGGGGATCAGGCCGACCAGATTCGAAATCAGCACGAACATAAACAGCGAGAACACAAGCGGGAAAAACTTCATCCCCTCTTGCCCGGCCGAACCGCGCACGGTCGACGCCACAAATTCATAGGCCACTTCGCCAAGCGACTGCAACCGTCCCGGAACAAGCGCACGCTGCGATGTGCCAACAATCATGATGAAGCTGATAATGGCCAAAACCACGACCATGAACAGCGACGAATTCGTCACCTCGATCGGGCCAACATGGAATGCGGGCGCAATGATAAACTGATGGATCGGATCAATTCCGTTCGCCGCCACGTCAAGCCCCCACTGCCAGAACCAAAGACCGCCGAACCACTCGGCGACCCACTCTCGAAATTCCCCGGAACAAACCCGTTCCGCATATCCGCCATACTATCGTATGACCGTCTTCTTTAGTGCCGCCCGCACCATGTTCCAGAACCCGGCAGCAATGCCCAAACCCAGAAACACGATCAGAAACCACGGCTTCGTTCCAAGCCACTGATCAAGCTGCCATCCGATGAAGGCACCGACCAGCACGCCCGCAACAAGCTCGCTCAGAATGCGGAAACCAAGAGCAATCGCCCTGCTGGTCTCGCCGGCGGAACCCTGATCATCCTGGGATGACCCTGCCCCGCCACTTTCCGAGAGCTTCTTCTCGATAGCGCCCGATATCTTCTCGAACCGCTCGCGAAGCGCGCGGTCCTGATCCGAATCATTGTTGACCCCACCCATTAGCCTGCTCCAATCCAAGCGGAAAGACCGCATTTGAAAGCGTCAAACCCGACACTCTGAACCGGAGCGCGATAAGGAAAGCAGAGGTCAAGCCCGCCCCTCAAGCGGGCGTAACATAGTTTTTGCCATGATGGGTGTCAAGCGAGGTTAAAAATCATTTAACCTATTGAAAATCATCGTTAATTCACCGATCTGCTTATTCGTCGCACCCAAACCCTCGCATCTATCCCGAACATTCCGTCAAGATCACGATGCTTCAAGGAACTGTTCCGCCGTCTGCAAGTCCACCGAAACCAGCTGGCTCACCCCCCGTTCCGCCATCGTCACACCGAACAAACGGTCCATACGCGACATGGTCAGCGGGTTGTGCGTGATCACGATAAACCGCGTATCGGTCGCCTGCGCCATATCGGTCAGAAGCGCGCAATAGCGTTCGACATTCGCGTCATCGAGCGGCGCATCCACCTCGTCCAGCACGCAAATCGGCGATGGATTCGTCAGAAACACTGCAAAAATCAGCGCAATCGCTGTCAAAGCCTGCTCTCCGCCCGAAAGCAGCGTCAGCACAGTCGGCTTCTTCCCCGGCGGCCGCGCGATGATTTCAAGCCCCGCCTCGAGCGGATCATCTGATTCGATCAGCTCCAATTGCGCCGTCCCGCCACCAAATAACGACACGAACAATTTCTCGAAATGGCCCTGCACCGTCGAAAACGCCGCCAGAAGCCGCTCGCGCCCCTCCCGGTTCAGCGAGCCGATCCCCGCTCTTAACCGCCGGATCGCCGAATCAAGATCATTCCGCTCCGCCGCCAATTCGTCACGCCGCGCCTCGACTTCCCGCAATTCGTCGTCAGCCTGCAGATTCACCGCCCCGAGCCGCTCGCGATCCTGCTTCAGCCGCTCGAGCTGCCGCTCTGCCGTCTCGCCTTCCTCTGCTTCGACACTCGCCTCGGCTGCAAGCTTTTTCGCGAGATCCGCCGGCGTCATGTCCAGCGCATCGCGGATCATATTCAATATCTCGCCCTGTTGCGACACCGCCGCCTCGAGCCGGAGATCGCTTCTGAGTTTCTGCTCGCGCGCCTCGCCGAGCACGCCGCTCGCCGCCCGCAACCCGCGTTCAATGTCGCCGAGCGCCACTTCCGCCACGGCCAACCGGTCGGAGGCAAGCGCCCGCTCCCTCTCCGCCGCGCTGATCGCATCAAGCAACAGCCTGCGCTTTTCCAAAAACAGCGCCGGCGCTTCCGCGAGTTGCGCCTGCTCCGCCGTCACATCCGCGAGCCGCCGCTGCACTTTGGCCATCTGCCCCGCCGCGCGATGCCGCCGCTCTTCCCAGGATTTCACCTCGTCGCTGATCGCCTGCCTGCGCCGCGCCCGCTCTGTCCCCTCACGGATCAGCGTCTGCACCATAGCGCGCGCTTCCGCCGCCGAAGCGCGTTCAGCATTTGCCACCAGCTGCGCCTGCTGCAAGGCTTCCTGCAGGTCCGACTGCTCGGCGAGTTCCGCAAGCTCCGCCAAAGCACCATCGCGCCGCAATGTTAGTTCGGCACGCCCCGCCTCCGCTGCAATCCGCGCCTCTGAAAGCGCAAACCGCCGCGCCGCGCTCTCTCCAAAACTCTTCTCGCGAACCGCCAGAACGCTCCGCTTTTGCTCGAGATCACGCTGCCCCGCCCGCGCGGCCTCCAGCGCGACGCGCTCCGTCTCCGCCGCGTGCCGCACATTCCCCGTTGCATCCGCCAAGGCCTGCCGGGCCGCATCTGCCACGGCACGCGCCAAAGCCGCGTCATGTGCGAGATCCGCCATGCGGTTGCGTTCCGCAAGCCGCCGTGCCGCGGGTGTCGGTGCTTCCGCAGCCGACACAAACCCGTCCCACCGCCAAACATCGCCTTCGCACGTCACGAGTTCCTGCCCGGGCTTCAGCAACCCCTGCAAGGCCGCACCCTGCGCCCGCTCCACAATGCCGATCTGGGCCAACCGCCGCAGCAAAGGCTCTGGTGCCGTCACCACCCGCAGCATTGGCTGCGCGCCTTCGGGCAGGGATGCCGCACCCTCCCCTGAGAGAACCGTCCAATGCGCCGGCGCTTCGGGATCATCCGATACTTCGAGATCCTCGCCAAGCGCCGCCCCGAGCGCGATCTCGTATCCCTTCTGCACCGAAACCTGCTCGATCAGTCCCGGGCCATGCGCGCTTGTTCCAGGTGCCAGCAATTTCGCCAGCGTTCTCAATTCCGTCTCGAGCCGCTGCGCCGCGCGCTCCGCCTCGTCATGCTTTGTCCTGAGTCCCGCCTCGTTTGTCCGCGCCGTCTCATGCGCCGCCCGCAACCTCTCGGCCGCTTCATCGCCGAGCCTTACCGTCGCGATTGCCGCGTCGACTGAACCCTTCAACCGCTCCAGTTCAGCTGCAATATCGGCCTCCACCGGCAAGGCAGTACTTTCGCGCTCGATCCGCGCGAGTTCCTGCTCGATTCGCCCCAATCGCCCCGTTTCGTCCTGAATCAGCCGCTCGACTGCCGCGCGCCGCGCCGTACGCTCCGCCATCTGCGCTTGCGCCGTGCCAAGTGCCGCCTCGGCAATCGCCATGGCCGCCTCGCGCGCCTCAAGCCTGCCTCTCGCCTCCGCCTCGTGCGCCGCGCCCTGTTCGACAGCGAGAGCGAGCGTCGCCTCTTCCTCGGCCCGCGCCTGGATAGCCGCCCGCGCATCCTCCACCAAGGCCGTTTCCCGTGCGAAATCGCCACCGAGCTCCTGCGCCCGCCGCGCCAGTTCGGCAACGCGCTGCTCGACGCGCTTTTCCTCGCTATCGAGCGCATTCCGCTCCAGCACCATCCTTTGCACCGCCGCAGCCGATGCCACCGCCGCGTCCCGCAAAGCCGGTATCGCCTCGGCCGCTTCCGCCTGTTGCCGGATCAGAACCGATTCATTCAGCGTCCGTGTGGCAACCTCGGCATCATTCCGCATCACCTCGTCGCGCAACGCGGCAACGGATTTTTCCGCGTCATTCCATTGCCTGAGCAGAATCATCGCCTCGATGCGCCTAATTTCTGCCGAAAGCGCCCGATAACGCTGCGACTGGCGCGATTGCCGCTTCAACCCGTCGGCACGCTGCTCGATCTCACGCAAAATATCATCAATCCGCGACAGGTTCGTTTCAGCCGCCTTCAGCCGCAATTCCGCTTCCTGCCGCCGCCCGTGCAGCCCCGCAATCCCGGCCGCATCCTCCAGAATGCGCCGCCGCGCCTGTGGCTTGGCCGCGATAATCTCGCCGATCTGCCCCTGCCGCACCATGGCAGGCGAGCGCGCGCCTGTTGCTGCATCCGCAAACAATAATTGCACGTCCCGCGCGCGCACCTCGCGGCCATTCACGCGATAGACCGACCCGCCATCCCGCTTGATCCGGCGGGCGACATCGAGATCATCCACATCATTGAACGCATTCGGTGCCGTGCGGTCGCGATTGTCGATCTGCAACGCCACTTCGGCCACTTCGCGCGGCGGGCGGCCCGAAGAGCCTGCAAAAATCACGTCATCCATGCCGGAGGCGCGCAGGCTCTTATAGGAGCTCTCGCCCATCACCCAGCGGATGGCCTCGACAAGGTTGGATTTGCCGCACCCGTTCGGCCCGACCACGCCCGTCAGGCCCGGTTCGATCAGGAATTCTACAGGATCGACAAAGGACTTGAACCCCGCAATTTTGAGACGGGTCAGCTTCATGCCCGCCTCCCCAAGGGATGCAGGATGCCCTTAACCTCCGAGAAGCGGAGTAAGGATTTTGTCCATGTCCTCAATGCTGATCGACCCGCTGCGCTTTTCGCCATTGATGAAAAAAGTTGGCGTCGAATCGACACCAAAAACCTTGGCCCCACGTTCCTTCACGAAATTCACGCCGTCATAAATGGCCTTGTTTTTCAAGCAGGTCTCAAAAGATTCCTGTGTGAAACCCGCCTGCCGCACAACCGAAAGAAGTGCCTCGGTCGGCTTATCGCTGCCGGTCCACGCCTTCTGCTGGGCAAACAGCAGGTCCACCATTGCATAATATTTATCATTCCCCTTGCACCGCGCGAGCATGAAGGCAGCAGTTGCAAGCGGATCAAACGGGAATTCCCTGAGCGTGAAGCGCACCTTGCCCGTGTCGATATATTTTTCTTTCACCAGCGGAAAAATCTTGGTGCTGAAATTCGCGCAATGCGAACAGGTCATCGACGCATATTCGATGATCGTCACCTTCGCATCCGGCGATCCCATAAACACATCGCCAAGCGGGCCCTCAACCGCCAGATCTTCCATTTTCATGGTTTCGGCATGAGCCATGCCCAGACCAACCGGCAACAAGGCCCCCGAAAGCGCCATCAGGCGCAAGAGCGAACGACGATCAACCATTCCAAAACTCCTTCATTCATTCCCGAATTCATCAATATTTTTAGCAAATTCCGTCACACCAACGGAATCCTATTCGTTTCAACCCGTTTTCGCCGTTCCGATAATCCCCGCACCAAGCCGGATCAAAGCCTCCCGCAGCCCGGAATCCTCGATCACACCCACACGGTCAACGGCCTTCTCCGTCGCTGCCGTCAAATCAATCGGCGCTCGCCGCTTCGGTCTCGAAAGCACCGGGCCCTGCTGCAATACCACTTTTCCGATACACCGCCAGCCATAACGCGCATTGACCCGCTCGATGATCACCGGAACGAGATGCTGCACATCAAGTGCAAACGCGCTTTCAACCCTGAGCATCAAGGTGGCCGGTTCCTGTGCATCGTCTGGCCCGGCATGACGGTTGGTCGGAAATTTGATCCGGATCGGCACGCAGGACTCGGCGAGTTTGTCGCCGACAATATCCGCCCAACCAAGCACCAGATCCGTCGAGGCAAACCCCTGCTTTGACAGCACGGGGCCGATGCATTCCTCGGTGAATTCCGATAAGGGTCGTGGCTGGTGATATTTCATACTGAAAATAGTCTGTCCGTCGCTCTAAAGAAACCTGAGAACAATGGTAGCCCGAGAACCCTCTGCTGAAAAGGCATCGGCCATCGCAAAAACCGCCGCGCCCGCTTTGCTCCGCTGGTATGACGCAAACCGCCGCCATCTGCCATGGCGCAGCGACGGCACGACAAAGCCGGACCCTTACCGCGTCTGGCTCTCGGAGATCATGCTGCAGCAAACCACAGTGCGCACAGTCATCCCCTATTATGGCGCTTTCACGACGCGCTTCCCCACCCTGAAACATCTGGCCGAGGCCCCGCTCGAAAGCGTGCTCCAATCATGGGCGGGCCTCGGCTATTATTCGCGCGGACGAAATCTGCACGCCTGCGCCATCCGCGTCCTCAACGATTTCGGCGGCGTTTTCTCCGCTGACGAAGCAGTGCTTCGCACCTTGCCCGGCATCGGCCCCTACACCGCAGCCGCTATCGCCGCCATCGCCTTCAACCAGCGCGCCATCGTCATTGACGGCAATGTCGAGCGCGTTCTCTCCCGTCTCTTTTGCGTCGAGGAGCCACTCCCGAAAGCAAAACCGCTCTTTCACACCCTTGCCGACACGATCACCCCGTCAAAACGCCCCGGCGATTTTGCGCAAGCCATGATGGATCTCGGAGCAACAATCTGCACACCCCGTTCACCCTCGTGCGATCTGTGTCCGCTTGCTTCCCTCTGCACCGCGCGGCAGGCAGGAACGATGGAACGCTATCCTTTGAAAGCGCCCAAGGCGAAACAGGTCAACCGCTTCGGCGCCGCCTTCCTTGCCACACGGCCCGATGGCGCTGTGCTCCTCCGCACCCGACCTGAAAAGGGCCTGCTCGGCGGCATGACGGAAGTGCCGTCAACCGATTTCACGCTTGAGTCCAAACCCGCTGACCACGCCCGGTCCGCACCGCTGGCCGCCAACTGGCAAAAACATCCCGTTCCCGTCGAACACGTCTTCACCCATTTCCGCCTCGCCCTGACCGTCTATGCCGCGTCTGTCCCCTTGGAAACGGCAGCACCACCGGGAATGCGCTGGACAGAACGCGCGCACCTCCAGCACGAAGCCTTACCGACGCTTTTCCGCAAAGTTCTCGCTCACCCGCCAAAATGACACACTGACAAGACGCATCAAACCGGGCAAAAGAGCCATTTTGAGCGTTGAAATCCTATGAATTGAAACGATTTTCCTCTCACGAAACAAATTTTATTCAGTTGGCACATTTACGACTGGAAATCTGGTGAGACTGCCGATATAATGCTTTTGCTCTAAGTGAGCATTAATACATGAATATCGGCGCCACTCCGCATCACGGATCAGGCGCGGAAGAGGGAACAGGTCATGGTCACCATGCAGACTGCAGAAAGCAGCAGCAAGTCCGCAGGCTTATCGCCGCGCTTGCACGCGCTTGGCCGCATCGAGCGTCCTTCCTTGCTCTGGACACCCGAAGTCGAACGCGCCACGGCATCGATCTATGAGCGCGTCCGCGATGTCATTCCCCCCGTCGAGTGGCCGTTCCACGCGCCCTATATCAAAGCCATCAACGAGTTGAAGCGCGAGCGCAACGCCGTCATCCTCGCCCATAATTACCAGACGCCTGAAATCTTCCACGGCGTCGCCGATATTGTCGGCGACTCGCTGCAACTCGCCCGCAAGGCCACCGAAGTCGAGGCCGACATTATCGTGCAATGCGGCGTGCACTTCATGGCCGAAACGTCAAAACTCCTGAACCCCGAAAAAACCATCCTGATCCCCGATAGCCGCGCCGGATGCTCGCTGGCCGCCTCCATCACGGGTGCCGATGTCCGCCTTCTGAAGCAGCGTTATCCCGGCGTTCCGGTCGTCACCTATGTCAATTCCTCGGCTGACGTGAAAGCCGAGACAGATGTCTGCTGCACCTCGTCCAACGCCGTCCAAATCGTCGAAAGCCTCGGCGTTGATCGCGTCATCTTCCTGCCCGACGAATATCTAGGCAAATATGTCGCCACCCAGACAAAGGTGAAGCTCATCCTCTGGAAGGGTCATTGCGAAGTGCATGAGCGCTTCACCGGCGAGGAACTGCGCGCCTATCGCGAGGCCGACCCGACCGTCCAGATCATCGCCCATCCGGAATGCCCGCCCGACGTGCTGGCCGAGGCCGATTTCACAGGGTCCACCGCCCACATGATCGACTGGGTCAAAACCCGCAAGCCCGCCCGTGTCGTCATGGTCACGGAATGCTCGATGGCTTCCAACGTCTCGGCGGAAGTGCCGGATGTGGAATTCGTCAAACCCTGCAATCTCTGCCCGCACATGAAGCGCATCACGCTGCCGAAAATTCTCGACAGTCTCCTGAACCTCACAGAGGAAGTCACGATCGATCCCGCCATTGCCGACCGCGCCCGCGCCTCCGTCGAGCGCATGATCGCGTTGGGGCGTTAACCGCATCATGACAAAACCCGTCCTGATCGTTGGCGGCGGGTTGGCAGGTCTGTTCTGCGCCCTCAAACTCAGCCCGCGTCCTGTAACAATTCTCGCCGCAGCCCCCCTTGGTGCAGGTGCCTCCTCCGCCTGGGCGCAAGGCGGCATTGCCGCGGCGATTGCCGAAGGTGACACGCCCGAAAAACACACCGCCGATACGATTGCCGCCGGCGCCGGTCTCGTCGATGCCGAAATGGCGCTCGGCATGGCCCGCGAAGCCGGCGACCGCGTGCGCGATCTCCTCTTCTACGGCGTCCCGTTCGACAAGGACCTCGAAGGCCAGCTCGTCCAATCCCGCGAAGCCGCCCATTCCGAACGCCGCATCGTCCGCGTCCGCGGCGATATGGCCGGCAAGGCGATCATGGAAGCGCTCGTCGCCGCCGTCCGCCGCACCCCGTCCATCACCGTCCATGAATCCGAATCCGCCGAGAAGCTGCACCTCACCGCAGGCCGCGTCACCGGCGTCATTTCGCGCGGGCCCACCGGCAAAGCGCGCCTGTTCTCCGGCGACCAGATCGTGCTGGCCACCGGCGGCATCGGCCATCTTTACGCCGTCACCACCAATCCCGTGCAATCCAGCGGCATCGGCATCAGCATGGCGGCGGAAGCGGGGGCCGTGATTGCGGATGCGGAATTCGTCCAGTTCCACCCCACCGCCATCGCCATTGGCCGCGATCCCGCGCCTCTCGCCACCGAGGCCCTGCGCGGCGAAGGCGCGATCATGGTCAACAAAGCCGGCAAGCGCTTCATGCAGGCCCTCCACCCCGATGCCGAACTCGCCCCGCGCGACATCGTCGCCCGCGCCGTCTTCGCCGAACTTCAAGCCGGACGCGGCGCATTTCTCGATTGCCGCACCGCTATCGGCGCGCGCTTCGCCGATGCATTCCCCACCGTTGATGCCGCCTGCCGCTCCGCCGGCATCAATCCCGCAACCGATCTCATCCCGATCGCCCCCGCCGAGCACTACCATATGGGCGGCGTGCTCACCGATAAAGCCGGCCGCACCACGCTCCCCGGCCTGTGGGCGGTTGGCGAAGTCGCCTCCACCGGCGTCCATGGCGCAAACCGCCTCGCCTCCAATTCCCTGCTCGAAGCCATCGTCTTCGCCGCCCGCATCGCCGAAGTCATCCCCGCTCCGCTCCACAGCGCGCCCCCTGTCGCATTTGCCGCGGGCCCCGAAATCCTGCCCGATCCCGAAACCCTCGACATGCTGCGCCAGACCATGGCCGACCATGTCGGCGTCATCCGCACCAGCCTCGGCCTCAAAACCGCGATCTGGACCCTCGCCGACATCGAAGCCACCGCCGCATCTCCCCATCTCGCCGCCATGGCGCGCGCCGCCCTGTTCATTGCCGCCGCCGCCTATGACCGAGAAGAGAGCCGCGGCGGTCATTTCCGCTCGGATTTCCCGGGCCCCGTCCCCACCCTTGCCCATCGGTCGCGCCTGACGGTCACGGAACTCCGCACCATCGTCAACGCCGTCCTTGCCGGAGCCTGATCATGCTCAATCCCCTCCTCGTCGAAGACGCCGTCCGCGCCGCCCTCCTCGAAGATCTCGGCCGCGCCGGCGACATCACCACCAACGCCACCATTCCCGCGATGAAACAGGCCCGCGCCGTCATTGCCGCGCGCCAGCCGGGCATTGCCGCGGGGCTTGATCTCGCCAAAGCCGCCTTCCGCCTGCTCGATCCCGCCCTGAGTTTTGACGCCCGCATCGCGGATGGCGCAGCCGTTACCCCCGGCGCGATCCTAGCGACCATTGAAGGCCCCGCCCGCGCCCTTCTCTCCGCCGAGCGCGTCGCGCTGAATTTCCTCGGTCGCCTTTCCGGCGTCGCCACGCTGACATCGCGCTATGTCGCAGCCGTCGCCCACACCAAAGCCCGCATCGTCTGCACCCGTAAAACGACGCCCGGCCTCCGCACCTTCGAGAAATATGCCGTCTTGAGCGGCGGCGGCTTCAACCACCGCTTCGGCCTCGATGACGCGATCTTGATCAAAGACAACCACATCGCGGTCGCAGGTGGCATCATCCCCGCCCTTCGCGCCGTAAAAGCCGCCATCGGCCATCTCGTGAAAATCGAAATCGAGGTCGACACGCTCGACCAGCTCGACGAGGTCCTCACCGAGGGTGCCGATGTCGTCCTGCTCGACAATATGACACCCGCCCGGCTCCGCGAAGCCGTCGCCCGCGTCAAGGGCCGCCTCCTCACCGAAGCCTCCGGCGGCGTCACTCTCGAAACCGTTGCAGCCATAGCCGAGAGCGGCGTCGACATGATCTCGGTCGGCGCACTCACCCACTCGGCCCAAGTGCTGGATGTGGGTTTAGATATTCAGATTAACTGACAGAGACTCACCGCACCGCCTCAAGCCTAAGCGCTGCTCGCCACCTTCGCGCCGATCGCGGCCTGTGCCGCCGCAAGTCGGGCAATCGGCACGCGATAGGGCGAGCACG
>Ga0209550_10002340_pt1 | contig 18215 bp, 16 predicted proteins | sample LauGreSuBDMM15SN_2_FD_187567 | JGI IMG/M metagenome (GOLD analysis project Ga0209550, IMG submission 187567) | Freshwater lake microbial communities from Lake Michigan, USA - Su13.BD.MM15.SN (SPAdes) (version 5) | ecosystem: Environmental > Aquatic > Freshwater > Lake | place: Lake Michigan...
CGTAAATCGCGTCCGTATATCGACACGAACCTACGTCGTTTAGTGAACACCTATCCCGACCCGCGATAAGCGACGTCAACAGAGATTTATCTTCCGACACCTCGGTGTATAAACCCGGCTTCTAGCCAAGCAGTCTTATCCAATACATTTCGGCTATCCACAACACGAGATGATTTCATTCGCGCCGCGACATCGCGAGGCTTGATAGTTGCAAATTCGGACCATTCAGTCAGAAGCACCAAAGCATCCGCATCCTGACATGCCTCTAACGCAGTGGGCATCACTGTGATCCACGGATATGCCCCGTATGCAGATTTAGCGGTGGGGTCATACGCATGAATACTTGCACCGGCATCATGCAACATCAGCAAAATTTTGATTGCCGGAGAATCTCTGAGGTCGTCAGTGTTTGCCTTGAATGTCAGGCCCCACGCCGCCACAGTCATGCCACGTACGCTTCCACCACACTCTGCAATCACTTTGTCTGCGATTCGTGCGTAATGCTGATCGTTTGTTTCAATCACACCGCGCAACAATGCAAAGTCATATCCACCTTCTGCAGCGATACTGACCAAAGCGCGAGTGTCTTTCGGAAAGCAACTTCCACCCCACCCAGGACCTGCACTCAACATGTCTTTGCCGATGCGTGGGTCTAATCCGATTCCACTAGCGACGTCAAAAATATCTGCACCTACAACTTCACAAATATCAGCCATCGCATTTATAAAGGTCAACTTCGTTGCAAGAAAAGCATTAGCGGCATACTTCAATGCTTCAGCCGATGCAGTCTTCATTTTGAGAACAGGGGCATCAACACTCACATACAAATCTGCAACCATTTCAATCGCTACGGCATCGTCACCCCCGATTACCACACGTGCTGGATGCAGAAAATCATGGACCGCAGTCCCTTGGCGAAGAAACTCAGGGTTCGATACAACAGCAATTCCGCTGCGGCCGATTATCTCAGCAACACGTGATGCAGTTCCCACCGGGACAGTCGATTTATTGACTACAACAGCTCCCTCCTTCAGCACTGAAGCAATGTCGCGGGAGACTTGTTCTACAAATTGGAGATCCGCACTGCCGTCGTCATCCTGAGGGGTAGGCACACAAAGAATCACTACATCTGCGCGGGTCACTGCATCTGTGAGCGAAGTTGTAAAACTTAGGGTCCCATTTGCAAGGCCCGCATGGACAAGTTCCTCAAGACCCTCCTCAACAATTGGGACCTTCCCAAGTGAGAGCGATGCGATCTTTGATTCATCAATATCAAGACAGGTCACACGGTGACCCAGATGAGAAAAACAAGCACCCGTCGATAACCCAACGTATCCAGTTCCAATTACAGCAATGTTCGACACGACAAATCCCTAATTTATGTCTACAGCTCTTCGGCAAACCGGAGCGACAACTTAGTAAAAATAGACCAACCAATCACCATGGACAAAAGTGCGACGGCGGCGCATGCGCCTAGGTTGTCCCACCCTGGAAACGTATTGTCATACATTGATCGGCGAAAACCTTGAGCAAATACTGCCATTGGATTTAGCTTCCAAATCCACAATGCCCAAGGCGCCACTTTTTCTTCAATTAAGGCTTGCATGTACACGATTGGCGTGGCGAAGAACCACACTTGGGTAAAGATTTGCCACAAATAACCAAGGTCGCGGAAGTACACATTGCCTGCAGCTAGCGCCAGCGCAAGTCCTGAAGCAAAGAAAGCAAGCAACAACATTTGAACGAGAATTACTGGAATCCAAACGAAAAAGTGACTACCTGCAATAACCAAGACAACAGTAAGTAACAGAAGTTCAATACTGAACTGAACTAAACCGTGCAATGTATTGGAGAAAACAAGTACCTCACGAGGAAATGCGACTTTCTTGACTAACCCAGCGTTGCCAATTATTGCACCCATTCCCATATTTGTTACCAACATGAAAAAATTCCATGGGAGCAGAGCGCACAACAAATACAGAGAAAATGCTCTCACTCCACTATGAATACCGACCGGGGCATCAGCACCGAATAGGTAGCCGAATAAAAATGAGTAAATCGCAACAGTTGCAAGTGGGTTCAACATTGACCATGTCCAGCCAAGAACGCTCTTTCTATACTTTGTCCGCAGCTCACGTAAAGTCAAATTCCATAAAAGTTCGTGAGCTTCTGCTACCCGCCTAATTGGCTCAATCGGTGATTTAGTTTGCATTGAGAGTTCTCCAGATGTGGTCAAGGCGGTTCCTCATTATTACTCCACATTGTTCAACGTTGTAGGTTCTCAAAACATCGCGTCTCCCTCGCTCACCCATGTCAGAGCCCGCTTGTGGATTCTCGTACATCAAACGCATGTATTGAGCCGCTTGCTCGAGATCAGGCTCCATCCAAGTAGCAGTTGGAGAATACCCTTCTGCTCCAAATCCAACAGGAACGCGCTTAAGTGACGGGACAAGTTTTGAGTTGGTGTTTTCCATAAAATCTAAGTTTCCAGAATATGCAGTCGCAATAACCGGGACAGCCAATGACATCGCCTCAGAAATAGTAAGACCTAGCCCCTCAGAGCGGTGAAGCGAAACGTAACAATCAGCTAGGCCAATCAATGTTGAAGTTTCGATTCGTGTGAAATATCCGTCAATGAGCGTGATGTCTGTTCGACCCGCAACTGCCTGACGAAGCTCAGCCAGTTCTGCTGGGCGTTTGTCCCCGTTAATTCCTTTTATCACCAACTGAGGACCTTCGCCATCTGAAAATGCCGCGCGAAACGCCCTTACCAGTCCCAATGGATTCTTGCGCTTCATTACGCTCATGAAATCAAAAGCAAACAAAAACATATATCTATCATCAAGCCCAAAATGAGCTCGCGACAGTGATGCATCAGTAGCGGGTACAAGAACTGGAAGCGGCATGTACACCACACGAACAGAAGGTGGCACACATGAACGAAGCATGGACTCAATGAATCGAGTTGGAGCCCACAGTTCATCTAGCAGTGGAAATGCTGGTGCAAACCACGATGGGGCCTCTTCTAGTTCCCAAAACCATTGACCAATGACATACCTATCGTCGAAGAAATCCGCAGAAATGCGATGATGAGCAGCTACCAATTGTTCAGAATTAATCGATGCCAGCAACACCTTGTACTGGCTGACATTGTCGCAACGGTATGGGTGTTCGCGTCGACTCTCGGTATCCGTGTAATCAATAGTCGAAACTGGAACAGAAACAGATTCGAGTGTTTTAGCCAAGACTCTGGCTGCTTGCCCTACTCCGTGTTCTGAGGTGAAGAAGCCCAGAATGTCTACTCCGGCTGATTTGCGACCAACTTTCGGGACTGAAATTGGGAGTGTCGAGGATGCTCGTTTCAGCATCCGATGTAAGCGACGAATTGCGCGCATAACCAATAACAGTGGTTGCCTCTGCACTAGAGGTCACGACCCAGACATTTTGCGCAGAGTTTCGACACGCCATAGAGCATAATTGCAAACTCTGGCACCTTTCATGAGAAGCCTCTCATCGTGGATTCTCATGGGTCGGCTAGGCTCTTTTACGTCATGTCGTGATCAATTTAGACAAGGAGGTCACTTATGTTGGATGCACCAAAAATAGAACAAGGTAAGGGAGTCCGCGGATTCGCGGCCTATTACGTCAAGCGGATTGTACGTCGTCTCACCAGATGGTACGTCGAGCCCCGTTTCAACGAAATTAGATCCATGTTTGAAGACCAACAGAGAACAATTCATTTTCTTCGAAAAGAAATCGATCTCACTTATCGAGAGTTAAGTCAATTAGTTGTACGGCTTCATGAACTAGAAGAAAAAAACAAAACAAAATTGTGAAGCAGAAATTAATTTCATGACTCGAAAATTTTCCGCAATCCACCAATTTCACTCTGGCATCTCACATGGCGACGCTATTTCAGCACAAATGTTTGAGCTTCAACGGGAATTTCACAAACTTGGATATCGGTCAGATATCTACGCGGAACATATCTACGACAATGCTGGACCATACGTTCACCATATAGATGACTTCGTGTCTAATGAAGATGAACTACTTCTCGTGCACCATTCCATGGGTCACCGAAGACTAAGTCAAATTTTCGGATTTTCTAATCCGATTATCACGGTGTATCACAATATTACACCAGCGCAAGATCTTGCAGATGACGAGCACAAGCACTTCTCACATATCGGGAGATATCAATTAGATGCTCTCGCTACGAGATCGATTATGGGAATAGCAGATTCCAACTACAACAGAATGGAGATGTTCCAGCGTGGATTTACAAAAGTTGACGTAATTCCAGTCAAAACTAGTTTTCACGAATTTCAATCTGCGCGAGAGTTACGAAATCCGGAGCGTGATTGGTTGTTTGTGGGCCGAATTGCCCCGAATAAACAACAAGTAAAAATTGTAAAAGCTTTTCATCACTACCATCATAATTTTGAAAATTCTGCTCGTCTTTTCCTGGTGGGAAGCCATGGGATGAGGTCGTACACAGAGAAACTCGGTCGGGAGATTAAGAAACTAGACCTGCTCTCGCAAGTTGATGCGCCCGGCATGATTGACGAAGTTGCTCTCTTGAATCGATACGCGCGTGCTGGAGTTTTCATAAGCCTTAGTCGCCATGAAGGATTTGGCGTACCACTTCTTGAAGCGATGGCTGTTGGAATCCCAGTCGTCGCGTTGCAATCATCGGCAGTCACGGAGACCATGGGTGGTGCCGGCATACTTCTTCAATCAGCAGAACCAGGAGTTGTTTCATCTGCAGTGCAACGAGTAATGACAGATCATGAATATCGTGAACAAGTTATTTGGAGGCAGGACCGCAGACTCGAAAAGTTGATGAGTTTTGATACCCAAGCGGCTCTACTCAGAGTTCTTGATTATGTTTCCGGAAAGAATTTGCCGATTCGCGTACAAGTTCAAGGTCCCATTGAATCTTCCTACAGTCTCGCCATTCTCAACCGAGAAGCAGCCTTCCAATTGTCTTCGCAAACTGACTTTGATGTCAGTGTCTACCCCACCGAGGGCCCAGGAGATTACGCTCCAAAACTTGATGAATTGAATGGCATTCCTGGCCTGCCAGAACTTTATGAAAGAGGTCTCCAAACCTCATACCCCGACGTAGTCGTGCGACAGATGTTTCCACCGCGTGTGAAGGACACCACCGCATCACTGACGATTCAATATTTTGGGTGGGAGGAATCTCTAGTGCCTACTGAGTTCGTCAAAGATTTTAACGAGCATGTACATCGCGTAATGGTGATGTCAGGCTTTGTAAAGGATGCTCTACGTAATTCTGGAGTCACTATTCCAATTGATGTCGTCGGAGTAGGAGTACGCCCTCCTATGTCAGATGAAACAGTTGTTATTGAAGAACTGCAGAATCTCAAACGAGTACGACTACTCCATATCAGCTCTGCTTTCCCGCGAAAGGGTGTGGATGTCCTTCTGAATGCATACTTTTATGAGTTCAGTGGTGATGACGACATCACTCTTATTCTTAAGACGTTTCCCAATCAGCACAATGCGGTAGAAGAACAAATACTGCACCTAACGCACAACCACCCCAACCCACCGCATGTGGCGTGGATTAATCGCGATCTACCTATGAACCATCTTGGAAATCTGTACAGATCTGCATCCGCATATGTGCATCTAGCTCGTGGCGAAGGATTCGGACTTCCAGTTGCAGAAGCAATGCTTGCAAAAGTACCTGTCATTTCTACGGCTTCTTCCGGCCTTGCTGATTTTGTAGATGAATCAACTGCATCTGTAATTCCTTCAGTCCTCACAAAAGCTGACTCTCATGTCTCAATTCCTGGTTCACAATGGTATGAACCAGATGAGTTAGCAGTTCGTGCCGCCATACGTTCTCTCTATTCAGGCACTAAGGCAGAGGAACGCGCAAGCAAAGTACAAAGTGCCTATGAACGTATTGAGCGTGACTTCTCCTGGGAAGCAGTTGGAGATCGAGTAATTAACTCAGTTCGTTCCACTCTTGCTGAACCTAAATCTATAAAGGTCAAGCACCTCACAACATTTAATTCCCGTTGTGGGATTGCCGAGTATTCTTCTCTGTTTCAGGCAGCACTTCCAAAAAACGTTTTTTCAGAAACTATTGCCGATAAAAACGTGTTGCCATTAGATTGGCGGATTGAAGAAAACACTGTTCGACTTTGGGAGCAACTAAGACATCAAGATGTCAATGTTCTTGTCTCTGCTCTACAGATAGCCAGCACAGACATCATCCACCTTCAATACAACTTTGGTTTTTTCTCTATGGAAGACCTCTCTGAACTAGTTGCCTTGTTAGACGGTTCAAAACCAATCGTGATAACGCTTCACCGAACAAAAGATCTTGATCGCGGGCACGAGATTGTTTCTCTAGCTCACGCAGCCGATGCTCTTCGTAAAGTTTCCGCAATCATTGTTCACGAACAGCATGATGTACACCGACTGGCTGGATTCGGCATCACTGGCAATGTTGTACATATTCCTCACGCCGCAATGCCATTTATGGGTAGCCGTAGTGCCCGAAGTTTCTCACTGGGCGATGAGTTGCGAATCGGAACTTTTGGATTTCTATTGCCACATAAGGGATTGGACGTATCTCTAGCAGCAGTTCATTCACTGAACAATCAAGGGAAGCGCGCCACATTAAAAGCATTATGTTCCTTGCACCCAGACCCCTCCTCTGCTGCAACTTACGACCGAATAGTCAGCACTATTAACGAGCATGGCCTCTCATCATTTGTTTCACTTGATACTGAATACAAAAATGTGGAAGAGATTCATACGGAACTATCTGACGTGGATGTAATCGTCTTGCCCTATTCCCAGACTCAAGAATCAGCAAGCGGTGTGTTGGCCATGTTGCTAAGTATCGGAAAGCCAATTATTGCTACTGATTTGGACATTTTCGCAGGCGCCCGTGATGCTCTCATCACTATCGCAGCCCCCGCACAAGCAGATGATCTGACAGCAACATTGCTCAATCTTGTGCAAGATACTGACCGAATGGAGGAGATGGGTGGACGCGCACGCAAACGGGCTCTGGACATTTCCTGGGGCCACATCGGTCAGCAGACCACTGAACTCTATAAGTCGCTCCTATCGAACTAGTTCTTCAGAACAGAAGCTTCTCGCCCCGATGTCATCAGCGGGAACTAGTGTTTCATTGCGATGAAAGTTCCATTCAACAGACCGACGATTGCCCCGATGCAAGGGACCTACGTCGACGAGGCATTTCACAGTGGCCATCTATCGGGAGATGGACCTTTCACCAAGAGAGCATCACAGGCACTAAGCGATTTGCAGGGTGGAAGTAAGGTTCTACTAACTACTTCATGCACTTCAGCGCTAGAACTCTCTGCACTCCTGCTAGACGTCCAACCTGGTGATGAAGTTATAGTCCCTTCATTCACTTTTGTCTCCTCTGCCAACGCATTTGTGATCATGGGAGCAACTGTCGTTTTCGCAGAAGTTGAGCGCGACACTCTCAGCATCTCTCCGCGAACAGTCAAACATCTCATTACTCCGCGCACTAAAGCAATAGTCGCTGTCAATTACGGCGGAGCGCCATCAGTTACAAAAGAACTTGTAGACCTAGCCAATACTCATGGCATCCTAATTATTGAAGACAATGCCCATGGTCTCTTCGCTTCTCACGACGGTATGCCACTTGGTACCCAGTCCGCCCTTAGCACTTTAAGTTTTCATGAGACAAAGAACATCACATGTGGCGAAGGTGGTGCATTGATTATCAATGATCCGACATTAATAGAACGAGCAGAGATTATTCGGGAAAAGGGAACAAACAGATCGTCATTCTTCCGTGGGATGGTCGACAAATATACGTGGGTGGGAAAAGGGTCAAGTTATCTGATGTCAGATATCAACGCAGCTGTTTTACTTGCACAACTTGAGTTTGCTGAGACGATTCAGAATAGACGCCGCGATGCTTTCAATCTGTATATGGAGGAGTTGAAGAGTTGGGCCGTTTCTATTGGTGCGACATTGCCCACTCATTTACACAGCGATAATCGGCCGTTCCACTTGTTTCCAATCTTGATGCCGACTCTCGAGGCAAGGACCCAGTTAATAAACCATGCCAAGAGCAACGACGTATCTTTTACATTTCACTATGTGCCACTTCATAACTCACCGGGTGGCGAAAAATTTGGCCGTTCCTCAGATGATTTCTCCAACACTGAGACCATCTCTAACACTCTTGTCCGATTACCCTTGTTTTCGGATATGAAACCAAGTGACACGATAAAGGTCTTAGAACTACTCAATTCAGTCGTTAATTCTTAAGTCCGTGCACGCCACGAATTAACGACGATGGCTTGTTTACAATAAGTTGCCTTAGTGACCGTAAATTCAGCGCCAACAATCCAGCGCCAGCACCAAGTAGTCCGACGATTAAAAGAAGAAGCATCACAATTGTCGTAAATCCGGGTGATTGAATATTGCCTCGAAAATACTCAAAAGAAAAAAACATCATGGCGATAATCGCCAAAGAGACTTGAATAAGACTGATGACCACGAGAGATCGAAGTGCAATCTCTATCAGGCCCTTAAATAACGGTCTAATTGTGCGTACCAGTGAAGCCAGAGAGTACGTTGATTTTCCTTCAATCCTCTCACTATGTCGTACTTCAATCTCTTTATGTAACGGCGCTGTGTGATACATCCATCCCGGCGGGGCGAGAGTTAATGGGCCTTCGCCAAAATAGTTTTGAAAAACTTCTCTCCGCATCACACGAAATGAAGAAAAATGGGAATCTTTAGTGACCGGTAGAGCAGTAACGGCAATCCGTCGCGCTATTTCGCTAGAGATTTTTCTAAAGCCTGAATGCTGTTTCTTCACAAAACGCGCCACCACTAAATCCAGTTGATTGGATTCTAGTTCGTCAATCAATTTTGTAATATCTTCGGGCCATTGTTGTAAATCATCATCAATTGTTACGATCAACTTTCCGGATGTTTGGGCCATACCATGCACCGTCGCGGAAAGTTGGCCTACATTCCGCAACATCTCAACAATGATTACATTTTTGTTGTCGTCGTAGATTTTTTGCAAAATAAGAAGACTCTCTGGCCCACCACAATCATCAACAAAAACAATCTCGTACGGTCGTCCGACTCGTCTCATCTCGTCAGAAATACGCCTGTGAAGTTCATTGAGGCTGCCGGAGCTGCCAAAGACAGGAACTACTATTGACACGGATGACAATAGAGCATCTGAGGAGTTATTCATCTTGTTAGAATAACTGCATGAAGCCCATTCCAATAGCCTTTATTGGAGGATCAATTCACTCTGCGGTGGGCAATACTCATCGAATTGCTTCCCAAATGGACGGAAGATTTCATCTCACGGCCGGGTGTTTTAGCAGGGACGCGGAAATAAACAGTCAAACTGGACTTGCATGGGGGGTTTCATCAAGCCACATCTATACAGATTGGAAGTCGATGCTCGAGAGAGAAAAAACTGTAGTCGTCGTACTTCTCACCCCTACTCCCCATCACTGGGAAGTATTGGAATACGCAGTATCTCTTAACCATCGAATCATCTGCGAAAAATCATTAACGACTTCCGTAAGGACAACCAAACTCCTCGCAGAACAAGTCCTGCAACGCTCTTCGTCTATTCATGCCGTCTATAACTACACGGGATATCCAATGTTGCGGGAAATGCAGGAAATCATTAATTCGGGCGTGCTCGGAGAACTCATACATTGCGAAATTGAAATGCCACAAGAGGGATACTTGAGGAGGAATTCTGATGGTTCAACAATCAAGCCCCAAGTATGGCGGCAACAGGATGACTACGTTCCGACCGTCTCATTAGACCTAGGAGTTCACGTAGTAAATCTCTTTAGATTTATTACGAATCAGTCTGTTTTGCGGATTGTTGGGAGTTACCAAACAAGAGGAAATATTCCTGGTGTTGTTGACAGTGTCTCTGCATTAGTTGAATGTTCTAACGAATTAAAGGCCGAGTTTAGGTTCGGAAAGACTTCACTGGGGCACTCGAATGGACTCTCAATTAGTTGCTTTGGCACTCACGGATCAGTGCGTTGGAAGCAAACCGATCCGGAATTTTTGTTGATAAGCGATACACAAGGCGTAACGCGACAGATTCATCGAGGGACCACACCGTGCCACGTGGCCCACCTGCCCCGATACAACAGATTTAAGGCTGGACATCCAAGTGGCTTTCTTGAAGCATTTTCAAATCATTATTTTGATATTGCAGAGGACTTGGACCATGGAAATCAAGATTCTCCATTTACATTCTCTTCAATTGATGCTTTGACAGATATGAAAATTCTCGATGCTCTAAGTACTTCAGTGCTGCAAAAGCAGTGGGTGGAAGTAGAAGAATAAATATGGGGAATAGTCAAATCAATTCTGCGATACGTGATTGGGACTATAGAAAGAAACTTGTAAAACAATTTGTCAGTGACTCAACCATTAATAAATACGTTTTTGGTTGCAACACTTTAGGAAAGCAAATCAGCGACCAGATCGAAGTCACGGGTTTTGTGGATGATTTGATCTCAAATAACTTCTTTCATGGCAAGCCAGTAGTTCGCTCGAGTGAAATACCTTCTCAGTCAATTGTCGTTTCGGCGATTGTTGGTGTTTCGCCCGTCACTGTAGAACGTCATCTAGACGCACTTGGCGTTGCACATGTTGACTATTTTATCTTTTTAATGGAATCTGGACTTAATTTGGGTCCAATTCCATTTTGGGGAGACGCTCACGGAGACATGATAGAAAATTCGTCAACTTATGCCTCTCTACTTCAGTTAATGGGGGACGAAATCTCGAAACAATCTCTTCAAGATTTTATAAATTTTCGAACAAAACTTGATTTGCGGTATATGGAAAAATATTCGGATCGACAATCGGAGCAATATTTTGAAGATTTCTTAAACCTTGACAGAAGCGGACTAAATTTCTTCGACTTGGGATGCTATGACGGATACACAAGTAAAACATTTGCTCATCTCAGTCCACAGTACAACAGCATCTCTGCATTTGAACCAATCCCCAGACTCTTTGAAGACTCATCGCGCAATTTGCGAGAACTTAGAGATTGCACTGTCTACAATTATGGAGCTTCTGCGCAACAGTTTCACACCAAATTTCGTGACGCTGGTTCATCTTCCTCCGAATCAAATAGTGGTGACATAGAAGTTGAACTGCGAAGACTTGACGATCAGGAACTGCCTGAACCTCACCTCATAAAAGTTGATATCGAGGGGAGTGAAATTGTTGCCCTCCAAGGAATGCGAGAGGCAATCACTAAGTCAAAGCCAATGATGGCCATAGCGTGTTACCACTACCCATCTGAGGTAATTGAGATTACAAAATTTTGGGCCTCGCTGGGCTTATCTGGGAAAATGTACTTCCGTCACTACACCGAAGGCACGACCGAAACGGTACTGTTTTTGTGCCCAGAATGATTCGCTGATGGCTAAGACTTTGCTGCTTTTAGGAGGTTCTCACTCAGAATTACCCCTTATTTTTGCCGCGCAAAGACTTGGGTTTCGAGTTATCACAACAGGAAATAACCCACTCGATTACGGACACAAGTTTTCCGATGAATATGTCTTTGGGGACTTCTCAGATGTCACGGCAATGATTGACCTAGCAAAATCCTTGAATGTAGAAGCGATTTGTGCTGGTTGCAATGACTTTGCTGCCATTTCAGCTGCAGCGATTGCGGAAGAATTGGGCCTTCCGGGTCACGACTCTCTTGATCTTTCTCGAAAGATTCACCACAAGAGTTCATTTTATTCTCTAGCCAATGAAGCAGGTTTCCCAGTCCCATTTAGCTTTGAAGTCACTTCATTGGAAGCAGCCCATGAGGTTGCAATCGATGTTGGCTTTCCTATCATTGTCAAGCCCATAGATCTGACTGGTGGTAAGGGCATATCGATAGCACAGTCTGCTAGAGATTTGGACAAAGCCTGGAATTACGCCCGACAACAAACTCGTGAAGAATCCACGGTAATACAGAAGTACATAACTGGCACTAATCACGCGATTTCATCACTAATTTTAAATCAGCAACTTCAGTTCAGTTTTATTGACAACGAGCACTATTTCACTAATCCCCACCTCGTTGGTGCTGCATCATTTCCATCAACTCTCTCACCTAAAATACAGGATTTGATAAGGAATTCTGTTTCAGAACTTGTCTTGAGTCACACGTTTGTAGATGGGTTACTACATTTGCAATTCATAGTTGACGAAAATGATGATTATTTCTTCATAGATGTATGTCGCCGGGCACCTGGGGATTTGTATATTCAATTCGTCGAAGAAGCGACAGGTGTCAAATATCCTGAAATGATTGTGGGATGCGAATCAGGTTTGCCAGTAGTCATACAGCAGCCGATCATGCAAAAAAAAATCGGTAGATTATGTCTAATGCCTAGAACTACCGGCCGTTTTAACTCAGTTCACGATCTGCCTGGACCTGGAGTTGTTCTCAGTCGATTGCAAGTAATGAGCACAGGGGCAATAATCACGGATATTGACACCCAAAAAATTGAGATAATACTGATGGAATTTGAATCTGATGATGAGATGCAGAAGGTCATGAATGATCCTTCTATCCGTTTTCAGATTAGTACAGTGTGAGCGATTCATTACTTTAATGAGGCTAGATTAAAGGCCATATGAATATTCGAGAACGCTTGCTCGGCAACACTTTTGTCTACAAAACTTTCAAGAGTTTGGTTTCGCCACCAGCAATGGAAAAAAAGACGATTCATGAATTCATGAATGTTCCAGATGGAGCCACTGTTCTTGATTTAGGTTGTGGTTACGGGGACATTGCTCGGTTCTACGTGAACCGATGCAAATACATAGGGGTCGATTCAAATGTCGGCTATATCTCTGAGGCTCGTCGACGAAATAAGGACAACAATGCCGAATTTATTGTTGCAGATATTTCTGATGCACTAGTCCATGAAAAAGGTCCTTTTGATCTGGTGTTGTTATCTGGGGTACTTCATCACTTGTCATCAGAGCAAGTAATCTCAATGGCCAGAGATGCAAAAAAGCACGTTTCTGAATCCGGTCGCCTTGTCGCCGTTGAACCAGTCTTTTCACCAGATCAAAGGCTGTCCGCCCGATTGATTATCGCATCTGATCGAGGTCGGTATGTTCGTGATCAAGATGGATATACCAACCTATTGAAGTCAGGGTTTACAAACGTCTCAAGTCAGATTGTCCATGGCCGATTACGCATTCCATACAGTCACATTATTCTTACTTGCCAGCATTAGAATTTCGAGCGATGCTTCTACTCAATCAATATCTTGCGAGCATCAATCATGTCTAATTCGGTAGCAATTTCAGTTGAGAATGTCTCAAAAAAATTCAGGCTGTACCACGAGCGAAACCAATATCTGAAGTCTGCGCTGCTCAGCGGTAAGCGTGCCCGTTACGAAGACTTTTGGGCCGTGAATGATGTCTCTTTTGAAGTTCATACTGGTTCGACTTTTGGAATCATCGGCTCAAATGGTTCCGGCAAGAGCACTCTTCTAAAATGTATAGCTGGAATTCTGCATCCTGAACAAGGAAAAGTGTCTACACATGGTCGTATGGCAGCACTACTAGAACTAGGTTCAGGATTCCATCCAGACTTATCTGGTAGGGAGAATATTTTTCTGAATGGTGCTCTGCTCGGCTTAACTCATAAAGAGTTAGAAAAGAAGTTTGAAGAGATTGTTGACTTTGCCGGTCTTGATGATTTTATAGATATGCCCGTCAAGAATTACTCCTCGGGTATGACTGTTCGCCTCGGATTTGCAATTGCGATCAACGTTGATCCTGAAATTCTAATCATTGACGAAATTCTCGCAGTAGGTGACGCCTCCTTTCAAAAGAAGTGCTATCAGAAAATCGAATCATTTCGTCGTGATGGAAAAACGATTCTTCTTGTTAGCCATGGACTAGGTGATGTCACAACCCTCTGTAACGAAGTCTTATGGATGGAAAAAGGTCATGCGAAAGCGATCGGTCGATCTGTTGATTTGGTAAGTGACTATCTGGGGGTAAGTCACAACGTTGTTCACAAGACCAATGAGACAACTGGTGAACGATGGGGAAGCAACGAGTGCGTTGTGGAGAGTATCGAAATACTTGGACACGAGGGCTCAGTTACTGACGTGGTTCATACGGGACGGCCAATGACTGTACGAATTCATTACAAGAAAACTTCCGAGGTATCAGATGTAATCGCTGGGCTTCGAATAAGTCACCTTCACGGAACTCAAGTATTTGCGACCAATTCTCGACGACGGGCGACGCCACTGGGTTTGTTTGGTAACACAGGTTTCGTAGATTTGTTAATTCCAAAAATTCCTATGCTTGCTGGCACTTTCCAAATCTCAGTGGATCTTTCAGACTCTTCTGAGTTATACACATACGATCATTGGGGACAGTGTTCTACTTTTGACGTTCTTCAAGACATCAATCAGGATGAGGGAATGGTGACAATTGATTGTCAGTGGTCCCATACGCCAACTACATAAGTAATTTGAGAAGATAGTCGCCATAGCCACTATTTTTTAGACGAGCTGCTGCAAGTTCCATGTCTGAATCCGTAAGCCATCCTTGTCGCCAAGCTACTTCTTCAGGGCAACCAACCTTTATGCCTTGTCGCTCCTCAACAATCCGGACATAGCTACTTGCATCATGGAGGGACGAAAAAGTTCCCGAGTCAAGCCATGCAGTTCCATCAGGAAGAACCTGCACCTGCAATTCTCCACGTCGAAGGTACTCACTATTTACAGTTGTAATTTCGAGTTCTCCCCTTGGGCTCGGCTTTACGTCTTTTGCAATTGAGACGACATTGTTGTCATAAAAGTACAAGCCGGGTACGGCGAAATTAGATTTTGGGTGAAGAGGCTTTTCTTCAATTGAAATTGCCCGTCCATCTGCATCAAACTCAATCACTCCGTACTCTCGGGGATTTGAGACCTTGTAAGCAAAGATGAGAGCGCCCGAAGGGGTCCCTACGGTTTGCAGTGTTTCGACAAGTGCAAAACCATGAAAAAGATTGTCGCCAAGTATGAGAGCACAACCATCATGACCTATAAATTTCTCGCCGATAATGAAAGCCTGAGCCAAACCATCTGGGCTTGGCTGAGCTGCGAACTCAATATTGATTCCAAACTGAGATCCATCTCCCAAAAGTTTTTTGAAAGCATCTACATCGGGTGGGGTCGTAATCACCAGGATGTCACTAATCCCAGCATTCATTAAAGTTGAAATTGGGTAATAAATGAGTGGCTTGTCATAGACAGGAATAAGTTGCTTACTTATTCCCTCTGTAATTGGCCACAGCCGTGAACCGACACCACCAGCTAGAACGATTCCCTTCATAAGGTAATAGTATCGGAACTGTTCTTTCAAAGTATTGGTAAGAGGAATGCGCTATTTCATTACAGGTGGTGCGGGGTTTATTGGCTCGCACTTTATTCGAATGTTGCTCAGTTCAGAGTCGGACCAGGTTGAATTCGTTACAGTTCTCGACAAATTCACCTACTCAGGTAATGAGAAGAATCTCAAAGATTTTTCCCAAAACAAGAAATTTCGACTTGTCCGTGGCGACATATGTGACACGGAAGTTGTTACTTCACATTTATCCGGCCACGACATTATCGTTCACTTTGCTGCAGAATCGCATGTCGACCGCTCCATACAGTCTGCAAGTCCATTTATATTGACAAATGTTCTTGGCACTCAAAATCTCCTTGAATGTGCACGCAGTGCAGCAATCTCCGTCTTTGTTCATGTATCAACTGACGAGGTATACGGTTCGATTGAAGAAGGTAGTTGGACAGAAGAAGAGCCTCTCTTACCGAACAGTCCGTACGCAGCTTCCAAAGCTAGTAGCGACTTAATCGCACGTGCATTTCACCAGACTTACGGCATGGACATTCGTGTTACTCGATGCTCCAATAATTTTGGAACCCACCAATACCCCGAGAAAATGATTCCACTATTTGTCACAAATCTCATTGACGATTTAAAAGTTCCACTCTACGGAGATGGACTAAACGTCAGAGATTGGCTACATGTAAGTGATCACTGTCGCGGAATTGACTTAGTTGCACGTACTGGTAGAAGTGGGCAGATATACAACATCGGCGGCGGAACTGAACTGACAAATCTTGATCTAACTTTCAGATTGCTTGAGTTGTTTGGAAAAGGTGAAGAATTCATCAATCCTGTACAAGACCGATTGGGGCACGACCGTAGATACTCTGTCAACTGGACAAAGATTCACCGGGAGTTGGGGTACGAACCTAGTCATTCAATTGACACTCACCTCGAAGAGATTGTTCATTGGTATAAGAACAATGAACAATGGTGGCGGCCACTCAAGGAGTGAATCGTCACTTCTTTTTTCTAATGACGATTCCAATCGAAGTCGTGGTGTGACCCATTAGATGCAATTTGAGATGAACATCATGGGTATACGGCGGAACATCAACGTTGTAATCCGAAGGTTGATCTCCAAAGTTGTACTTGATCTTGATGAGATGCCCATCCCTGCGGAGGCGGCTCGCTAATTCTTCTATGTCCCGGCGACGGTAAATCACCGTTCCGCCCTCAGAATGTGTTTCTTCGTTTGATCCCACATTGAACTCAGTGGTGTGTACCGCTAGTCCTCCGGGTTTCACGCAATCCATAGCATTCTCAACATATTTCAATCCGTGTTCCAGGCTTCCTAGATGCTCAAATGCACAGGAGGACCATACGAAATCAAACTCCCCGAGTTCATTGAAACTGAAATTGTTCATATCAACTTCCTGAAAACGAACCTTGTCAGCAAAAACTTCTGCAGGACAAATTCTCCGTTCATTGAGCATTTCTAAAGATGCTGCATGTTCATTTGATCCGACCCAACCAGCGTTGGCTGCTCTCTCGACATCAAGATCACTGGCCAGAATCTCTACCCCGCGAGATGCGAAGAAAGAAACAAGTGGTTCTCGTCCTACTGCAAATCCGAGTCCCTTCTGGCCGGCAGACAGCATTCCTTCTTTGTCAAGAATGTCGGTAATGAAACACCATTCCCACAACTTGCGATGGAGGTTCATATGTGGTTCCCTGAGAATTGCTGCCCATTTTTGGAAATCTTCTGACACAAGTTCTTTTTGCGTGCAAAGTCTTGAACTTGGAACTCTTTGTCTCAACTGCATATTTAATTTCCATTTCGCTGTCTAATCAATCTCATCAAGTGTTTATCTACTCTAATACTCGCTTGTCTTGCGACAGTGGCTTGTGAACAACTATGAAATCCATCGGTGTGGCAATCCAATAGGGAAGAGAAAAAATACGTTTCAAGAAAAAAAGCATGAGTGAATTCGAGGCTATCCGACCTAACACAGCGTGACGACTATGGAATTCAGCATCATTATTTAGGCGGACGATACTCTTGAGCATGGTTCCCTTTTTGAATTGAACTACAAAATCTGATCGAGAAAAGATTCGACGAACTTGGCGCGCTGTGACGAAATTCAATGACCTCCAAACTCCACTATTTCTTATTCGTGAAGACAAGAAAAAAGATGTCTTTGTTGGGCAAAAAGGTACTAGGGGAATACCAAAGTGTGGCTCGAAAGGAAATGTGTAATTGGGGCAGCTATGAACCATTACACCTGAAGGAGATAAGTATCCGAGCAAATTTATAAGAGACTTTTCTACATTCTGGACATGTTCCAAGACGTTGTTCGAAATGATTAAGTCAAACTTGGTGCCCTTAATGAATTTAACTTCTTCAGCCGAATCACCGACAAGAGTAACTTTTGTTCCTACTGTCATCGATATGTGTTCACTAGTTGATTTATTGATTTCAAATCCCACACCGCCAGGTTCAAGACTCGTCACTTGGAAACCGAAAAAGGATAATGCAGTGCTTGCTATTCCCATTCCGGCACCGACTTCCAGGACCGAACCATTCTCAGGTAATTCAAGATTCTCTAAAAGCGAAAGAGTCTGCCGTGCTTCGGCTAGAGCCATCTCAAACTCAGCACTAGCAAGTTCAGGCGAAATTCCAAGGCAATCGGCTAACAGGTCAAAGTTTATAAGAGCAGAAATTTCACTGCACACTTTGTCAATAGAATTAGCTGATATTTTGATCACTAGTTTTTTTCATTTGATTTATCCAGCCT